>OLQH01001268.1_pt1 | contig 20745 bp, 23 predicted proteins | sample 1672671 | NCBI WGS metagenome assembly OLQH01 (sample SAMEA3136712, study PRJEB25190) | human gut metagenome
CTCTTCCGATCTCTGGATCGTTTTCACTGTTTTTTTATCCAATTTATGTATTCCTCCTGTTTTTTTATTCTTTTTATTATAGCGGCTCTGTCCCTGGATGTACAGCCTTTGAGGGGAAAAACTTTGCGCTTGACAAACCCGGATTTTAGGCTAAACTTAATTTATAACATTTTGCAGGAGGTTTTTATGGAAAAAAACAATCATATCGAGCTGTGCGGCGAACACCACCATCATCTGGCAGATCCGGCTCAGATCATTCCTCCGCAGGAAATCATCACTCCCCTGGCTGAGCTTTTTAAAACTTTCGGGGATCCCACCCGGATCCGCATCCTGTACGCTCTTTCCGTGGAAGAACTGTGTGTATGCGACATTGCGGATTCCCTTGGCATGACTCAGAGTGCCATCTCCCACCAGCTCCGCATCCTGAAGCAGATGCAGCTGGTAAAATTCCGAAGAGACGGCAAAACTGTTTTCTATTCCCTCTCTGACAGCCATGTCTCCACAATCCTCGCCCAGGGGCTGGAACATATCAAAGAATAGCAGAGCTGCATAATAAAATCCCCGAAGCTGCGCCGTTGCTAACTCCGGGGATCTAAAGGGGAGGATAAGTATTAACTTTTTTCTTTGGTATACTCCTATTCTCTCCTCTTTTTCTTTTTTTATTCACAGAAATCCAATTTATTCCGGAGGAAAATTATGAGTTGGAAAAGTACCTGTACTCTGGCACTCCAAAAAGCCGGACTCTTCCAGGATTCTCACCATCTGTCCCGCTTCAAAGAACTGGTTGACTGCTATCGCTCCTATCCCTTCTTCACAAAGGGACTGTGCAAGTGTATGTATCTCTCCGCCTGGGATGAGGAACATTTCTGCATTATGCTGGAAACCCTCGCCGAACTGACCCTCGGCAGAGAACGAAATACCTCAGAAATGAAAAGCAAGGGCGCCTGTCTCGCCGAAGCGAGCGATTGCCGTGAATACGGTGTCTATCAGCTGTCCCTCTCTTTTCTGGAGGGAACCCCTTTCTGTCCCGATCCGGTCTCTGACCCGAAATCACAGTACATCATCGATCGGGGGCTTGAAGCTTCCCGGGTGATCGACAGCCTCGAGTAAACCCTGCCAAAAAGGGTACTGCGCATCAGATCCAAATGCACAGTACCCTTTTTTTCTGTCTTTCTATCCCAGAATCGGTTTTAATACCACATCATAAATTCCATATCCGAAGATAAACAGAATCATAAGCGGCAGGATCCAGGTCAGGTAAAACCGGATTGCTTTTCCTCCCGGCATCTTAATTCCCTTTCCTGTATTAACTTCCTTCCGGTAATTCTCCCATCCCCATCCTTTTCTGGAAACACAGAAAAGAAGATAGATCAGAGATCCGATGGGAAGCCAGATATTGCTCACCAGGAAATCCTCCAGATCCAGCACCTGTTTGGAAGGATTCCCGAAAGGATGGAATCCGCTCCACACATTATATCCCAGCACGCAGGGCAGAGACAGCACCGTCACTGCCACCAGGTTAATGGCAGCCGCTTTCTTTCTGCTCCAGTGCCACAGATCGCTGCAGCAGGCCATGATATTTTCAAATACCGCCAGTACAGTGGAAAATGCCGCAAAAAACATGAATACGAAGAACAGGCTGCCCCACAGACGTCCCCCCGGCATCTCATTGAAGATATTGGGAAGCGTCTGGAAGATCAGCGGCGGTCCCGCATCCGGCTCCACACCAAAAGCAAAGCAGGCCGGGAAGATGATCAGTCCTGCCGTGATCGCCACGAAAGTGTCCAGAATGGATACATTCACAGCCTCTCCCAGCAGTGTTCTCTCTTTTCCGATATAGCTTCCAAAAATAGCCATAGCTCCGATTCCCAGGCTCAGTGTGAAAAATGCCTGGTTCATAGCTCCCACGATCACATTTCCGATTCCTACCGCCTTCATATTTTCCAGGCTGGGAACCAGATAAAAGAACAGGCCTTCCTTTGCCCCATCCAGCGTCACGCTTCTGACTGCCAGCACTACCATGATCAGCAGCAAAGCGATCATCATTCCCTTGGTAATGCGCTCCAGTCCATTCTGCAGTCCAATGGAATTCACAAAAAATCCCAGAATAACCACAGCAACCATGCAGAGAATCATTACTTCCGGCTTGCCCAGCATCTCGCCAAAGGCACCCTTTACCTGCTCTGCAGAAGCTCCCTCAAACTTTCCGCTGGCAGTCAGATAAAAATAATAGATCATCCATCCTGCCACGGTGGTATAAAACATCATCAGCAGATAGTTTCCAATCATGGCCAGATAGCCGTGAATATGCCATTTCTGCCCTTTTTTCTCCAGCGCGTTGTACGCTTTTACCGGACTCTTCTGACTGGCTCTTCCCACAGAAAATTCCATGGACATGATCGGCACGCCTAAAATAATCAGAAACAGAATGTAGATCAGCACAAAGGCGCCGCCCCCGTACTGTCCGCACATGTAGGGAAATTTCCACACATTTCCGATTCCGATGGCGCATCCCGCCGACAGCAGAATGAAGCCCAGACGTGATTTGAGTTTCTCTCTTTCCATCTCTTTTGTTCCCCCTCGGTATAAAATCTTGCCGCAGCAGCAAAAACTGCTCTCCGGCTTAGCAGCAGCAGATCGGTACTCCACCGCAGCAGTTCATACAGCAAAGACAGGTACAGCACTCACTGCAGCAGTTCCCGGCTCCCGCCGGACTGCCGCCAAATCCATATCCCCGTCCCATATTCTGGTACCACTGACCGCCGAACTGCAGCTGCTGCTGCAGTCTCCGGTACTGCATGTTCTGCGGATCCATCGCCACTGCCTGCTCGATGTCCTGCATCGCGCTGATATTATTGCCCATTCCCGCATTGGCAACTGCATGATAATAGTACCAGACTGCCGGTCTGTCCCGCATCTGATCAAGCACCTGCAATGCTTCCTGGTAATATCCGTTATTGATATAATTGACTGCCGCACGGAACTCCACATTGCCCTGGGCATCCCCGTAGGCTGTCTGGCCTGCGGATGCCCCCTGGCTGTAACCGGAACTTCCGCTCCACCCGGAAGTTCCTCTCTCTTTTTCCGCCACAATCTGATTATAGGCGGCCTGCACCTGCTTAAAGGTTTCTTCCGCCTGCGCCTTATTGGGATTGTTTATATTTGCATCCGGATGATACTTTCTGCTCAGTTTCCGATATGCCTTCTTGATATCGTCCATGCTGGCGTCTCTGCTGACGCCCAGCACACTGTACGGATCTGTCATTACATTTTCTCCTCAGATTTCTTTTTCCAATATTTTGTCCAGATTCCAGAATATAACACATTCCGCAAAATGTCAATTTCCTCTATGATCGGAAGCTGCTCAAATGCCTGACAGCAATCTGCCGCCATCATGGTCAGAATCTCCATCCCCTTCTTCTCAAAGTCAGGACGGCCGTACAGTGAGCGGAAAGGATTATAGTTATCATTTTTAATATCCTCCTCCACATCCCGGAGCGCGTCCATGAGGTAAATAAATTTTCCAATAAAAAATCCCATTCTGCGCAGAGGCTTCTCCCATTCGTCCTTTTTGTAGACAAAAATCTCCTCCATCAGTTCCCCGGTGTAACCGGCTGCCCGGTCCATATTGGGATCCTTCTCTCTCTCACAGGCCATCAGCTTTCTCATGTAGCTGCGCACTGCCCGGTTCTGCCGTGGATATTTTCTGCAGACCTCAAGAAAACGGGGGCGCAGTTTTCTCGCCACTGCCAGCGCCCCCACCTTTTTCTCATCGATCCAGTCGTCCAGCAGATTATAATAGGAGAGCAGCACATTCATATCTGCCGCATACTGGGTATAGGCATTTCTCCTGGTCTCCAGCTTCTGCATCGGATGAAGGGGACAGCGTATTTTTTCCAGATGCCCCTCTCTCTCGTACAGCCCCGTAAGCAAAAGCGCCAGAAATGTCATATCGTAGGTCAGAGTCAGGCGGGAGGTCTGGCCGTGAAGCTCTTTCAAATCCTGGCATACACCGCAGTAATAACTGCGGTACTTCCGGTAATCTTTGATCTTTAATTCATCCGGATTAATCACGATTGTTCCAAACATACCTGTTACGTCCTCTTAATAAAATCTCTCTGACACTTGGGGCAATGAATCGATATTCTTCCCTTCCCTCTGGGAACCCTCACCTTCTGTCCGCAGCTGGGGCAGCGGTACACCCGGTGCGTCCGGTCTCCCTTACCGGTCAGTCTGTCCTTCAGCTCCAGAAATTTCATATTCTCCTGGCTTCTCTTTCCCACATTTCTGGAAAACATCCGGAAATAGCACAGAATCAGGAGAATCAGTGCCAGAGGATAAAAGTAAGAAAACAGCCGGATTCTCCGCCCGAATAAAAGCTGAAGCAGCATAAGCCCCAGAGATACCCAGAGCATAAAACGGTTCAGCTGATCCGCACCGTATCTTCCAGTCATAAAGTTCTGCAGCCAATAACGAAAACGATTCATTTCACATCACCTTTCAATTTTGTAAGGACGGGGATCTGCCGCCCCGCCCTCTGTTTTATTTCTGTTTTGCTTCTCTTCCCGCCGCTTTTTGATCTCTTGTCAGAATCAGTGCCAGCACTGCCAGGAGCAGCACAGTTCCCACGGCCAGCGCGATCCAGCCGTTCTGCAGGATTCCTCCCACCAGATATCCGACAAAGCAGCAGCCTGCTACTGTAAGAGCATAGGGGATCTGCGTGGAAACATGGTTCAGATGGTTACACTGCGCCCCCGCCGAAGACAAAATTGTCGTATCGGAAATGGGGGAAATGTGATCGCCGCAGACAGCTCCGGCCAGAATAGCTGCCACTGCCAGCGTCAGGCGTTCCACATCGCCGGTTCCCACCACTGCAAGAGCAATGGGGATCAGGATTCCAAAAGTTCCCCAGGAAGTTCCTGTGGCAAAGGAAAGTCCCACAGCTACCAGGAAGAAAATACAGGGGATCAGTGCTCCCACTACCGCATTTCCTCCCACGATCTGCTTTACAAATTCTCCGATATTCAGATATTCTGCACTGCAGATCCCGGAAAGCGTCCAGGCCAGACAGAGGATCATGATCGCTGATGTCATAGACTGGAATCCTTTCACAAAGCTGTCACAGAACTCTGAAAAGCTCAGGATCTTCCGCGGAAGATATAAAAGGAAGGTAAATACCAGCGTAAAGAAAGAACCGATCACCAGACTCAGAGAGGAATCACAGTCTGCAAATGCCTGCTGGATCCCCTTTCCTTCCAGAATCCCTCCCGTGTAAAGCATCGCCGCAATGCACAGAACAATCAGAACAACAATGGGAAGAACCAGATCAATCACTCCGCCATGGCCGGTAACCCGGGTCTCTTCCGCCCCCACAGCCAGCTGCTCTTTCTCTGTCTTCAGCTTCTCCTCATAGCGCCTCATCGTTCCGAAGTCCACCTGCCTGGAGATCAGGATAACCATAAATAAGATTGTCAGCAGCGCATACAGATTAAATGGTATGGTACGCATAAAAAGACTTAAACCATCCACACCGCTGTCCTCCGGCATGGAGGATCCCACTGCCGCCGCCCAGCTGGAAATCGGAGCAATAATACAGACCGGAGCGGCTGTTGCATCGATCAGGTAGGCCAGCTTGGCCCGGGAAACTCCGTATCGGTCTGTCACAGGCCTCATAACCGTTCCCACCGTCAGGCAGTTAAAGTAATCGTCTACAAAGATCAGAACGCCCAGAAACATAGTGGCAAACATGGAGCCTTTTTTATTTTTAATTTTCTTCGCCGCCCACTCCCCGTAAGCTGCCGAAGCCCCGGATCTGGTAATCAGCACGACCAGAATCCCCAGAAATACCAGAAAGATCAGGATATTTACGTTCGATCCGATCTTTTCCCCCATAATCGATATGGTCGTCTCCACCGTATGGAGTACATGAAATCCCGTATAGAGCAGTGCTCCCGATAAAATTCCTATCAGCAGTGACAAATACACTTCCTTTGTCAGAAGCGCCAGCGCAATCGCTACGATCGGCGGCAGCAGTGACCAAATTGTTCCTTCCATCTTCCTTATCTCCCGTATTCTCTCTTTATTTTTTCCGCCCGCATTCTCTCAGGCCGCAGGCGCCTCGATCTTCTGATATTCCTCCGGATCCGGAAGTTCTACTTGAACCTCTTTTCCCAGATCTTTGTAGGTCATATCCACTGTGATCTCCATCTCGGCCTGCTGTCCCTGGATCACAGCTTCCCCTTTCACTGCGGCCTGGGCGGACACTGGACGGTTCTCTTTATCCACCACCAGCGTTCCGGACATATCTTCCATCTTCAGATCCATATCCAGAGAAGTTCCCGCAGCCCCCAGCGCTGACTGGATCATTTCTTCCATCTGTTCTCCGTCGGCCGTATAGAGGATCCTGTAATTCTCTCCGTCCTTCTCCACATCCAGGCTCTTAAAATCCTCCTCACTCAGCCCGGATGCCGGAGCTTGATTCCCGATCTGCTCCTGCACTGCAGAAAAATTAACGGGATAGCATACCTTCTGATCCATGGCATTCATATAATACATTCCGTCAGAATACCACATCTTCATATCCAGCTCCTGCCCCAGAAAGTTCATTCCCAGTTCGGTATAAAATTTCAGATCCTCCGAGGACATCTCCCCTTCCAGGATCGTCTTCATATCCATGTCAAGATCGATACCAATCCCGGACATCTTCATCTTAATATTGCTGTCCGTATCATACTCCATGCCCCCGGCCTCACGGATCTGCTTCTGAACCGCTTCGTATCTCTCATAAGCAGTCATCTCCTTCTCACCGCAGCCAAAAAGCCCAAAAGCCATCGCTGCACCGGCAGCCAAAATCCCTATCCGCTTCCCTCTTTTCATACCGGTTTCTCCTCCGTATTTTCTGCTTTCCTGCAAACGCTTTTCAGGGTATTAGAGTAATTGTAACATGGTAAAAGGTAGATGTAAACCTCATCTTGCATTCCCCATGGGAAAAATATATAATGAAGAAAAATCCCGAAAGGACGTAGTTTTATTATGAAAAAAGCAAAACGCATTCTGGCCCTTCTGGGCGTTCTCCTTCTGCTGGGACTCTACACGGCTACCTTTATCTTTTCCCTGATGGACAGTCCCGAAGTTGGAAACTGGTTTAAAGCTTCGCTTTTCTGCACCATTGCCGTTCCGGTTCTTCTCTACGGCTATATTCTGATCTACCGGACACTGAAAGGACACGGAAATTCCGATCACAGAAAGGAGGAGCAGGATGATTGATTCTATTATCTTTGATGTGGGAAATGTTCTCGCAGGCTTTGACTGGGTCTCCTATCTGAACCGGCAGCCCTTCGACGAGAAGACAAAAAAGATTCTGGCTTCCGCCGTCTTTTCCCATCCTGACTGGGTTGAACTTGACAGGGGCATTCTCTCCAATGAAGAAATCATCCGGCGATTTATCAGAAATGCCGGCGGTTTTGAAAAAGAAATCCGTTCCATGGCCGCTACTTTGGGAGAAACAGTCACCCTGCGCAGCTACGCAATGGACTGGATCAAAGATCTGAAAGCCCGGGGATTCTCCCTCTATGTACTTTCCAACTACGGGGATCTGGTCTACCAGACTTCCTCCGGGCAGCTGCCCTTTCTGGAACTGATGGACGGTGTTTTCTTTTCCTGGCAGCATCAGCTGATAAAACCGGCCCCTGCCTTCTACCAGAAGCTTCTCGACACCTTCCGCATACAGCCGGAACAGGCAGTCTTTCTGGATGACCGGCAGGAAAACCTGGAAGGCGCCGCCTCCCTCGGAATCCACACTATCCTTTTCCAAAAATATGAGCAGGCCTCCCAAGATCTGGAAGACCTGCTTCATATGACAATCTGATCTTTCTTTTTTCAGTCTTTACTCTCTTCTTCCGGAGCGCTCCCTGGAAGACCTTCTCTGGCCTGTTCCATCAGCTCCGCTTCTCCTCTGGCCGGAAGCAGGTCTCCGGCCGGAACGTCCCTGTTCTTCCATTTCCTGCCTCTGTCTCCTTCTCGCCTGCATTCTTGCCATTCTGCGGCGCCGTTTCATCTCTTTTACATAAAGGATTCTTGCAGTCAGCCCGCCGGCCAGCACCAGGATCACTGCCAGTACGACCCATACTGCTGTGGGAATGCCTCCCTTGCTCTCCTCCTTCTCCGGTGCCGGAGAGGGCGTCGGTGTAGCCTCCGCCGTGGGCGTTGGTGTAGCGGTTGCTACTGCAGGCTTGATACTCTTCTCAGGATGAACCATATCAGAGTGAACGCCCTCCAGGGCTGTCGCCAGTTCCTCCAGACTCTCCCTGTCCTCCGTGTTGGATGCCTCCCATTTCACATTGGTCATCACAACCATGAGATAGGGATATGTTTCATCCATCACCAGGGCCGCATCATGCCAGACAGAAGATGCAGTGGCATACCCCGGACAGGAGTACACGGTGTAAAGACCGCCCAGCTTATCCTGAATAAAGGACTGATCCGCACCGCTGTACATCTCCCTGACCTGCTTTGACACACCCCGATCCGAAGTGAAATACTCTGCGATAGACACCCACATTGCAGTCAGATCGCGCACCGTATAGTTCGGCCATTTACTCTTTGTGTAATCGCCGCTCACCTTCCCGCTCTTCAGCCAGGTGGCAAAAAAATCATTTCCATACTTCTGATAGAGAAGCGCGTAGCCATTGTTGTCTCCCTGCTTGACCGTCCGCTCCATCACATCAGCCAGCGTATACGTCTCTGTGCTGGGATCATTCTGGATCGTTCCGGCCCCCCCTTCGATCTTCTCCAGATCAGAGCGGTTTAACTTCGTCGTCTTTAAATTCAGTTCATCCTTATCGATCTTGCGCTCTGCAAGAGCTGCCACATAGGGGCCCACAATCGTTCCCGCAGAAGGATACTCCGTATCCGCATTCTTAAAATACCCGGAATTTGTTTTCAGGTCAAAGAGCAGAAAGCTGACTCCATACCCTTTATCCTCCAGTTTTTTAAGCGCCGCATCCAGCTCCGCTCTTCTGTCTTTCCCGATCTCCTTGTCCGTGTTCAGCGCACCGATATCGCTTCCCGCCGCTTTGGAAATAGCCGTCACTGCCTTGTCAATACTGATCTTCAGCTCCTGATTATCCAGGGTGGTGTCCCGGTTCGCAGTGCCGTTCTCGGTTCCCCCGGTTCCGGAAGTTCCCGTCTCCCCGGAAGTGCTCCCGGTTCCTGTACCGGTGCCCGAAGTTCCGGACTGCGTCTTCTGACCGTCCCCTGCATTTTCTTTTTCTGTTCCGCTTTCTGTGTTTTCCTTACTGCTGCTCCCCGCAGTATTCGTTCCGGCCGTCCCGGAAGACTGGCCTCCCTCTCCCCCTATTGTTATATTCTGATTGTTCATGTCTGTGACATTCTTCTGATTTGACGCCTGTGCCGGCACAGCAGCCGTAACAAACATCAGAGCTGCCAGCAGCCATGCTGCCTTTTTCCTCATTACAGATCCTCCCACCTGATTAACTTCTGCGCCGTTTTTTCGACGCCTCCCACTGTTGTTTCTGCAGCTCTCTTTCCCTGCGGACACTCCTCACCCGGAAAGCGAAAAAACCTCCGCCCGCCAGAAGAATCGCCACGCAGATCCATACTGCTGCCGGAATTCTGATTGGCTTTTTTTCCTCCTGTTCCGGCACCTGCGACACCGAAACCGGTTCTGTCTGCTCCGGCTCCGGAGTGGGCTGGGGAAATACTTCCTCGTGCGCCTGATCCAGATACCCTGCCAGTTCCGTCAGCACTGCTTCATATTCCTTATTTTCCTCCTGCCACGGAATATCTGTCATCAGAACCATCAGGTAGGGGGCATCCCCCGCCATAACAAGCGCCGCGTCATGCCAGGCCGGATTCTCTGCATCTGCAGAGCGTCCCGGTTTTGCATAAGCCGTGTAGCGCTCCTTTACTGCTTCTGTGATCACCGAGCCTTCCGCCCCCTCAAAGGATGACATCAGCTGAGCGGATATCCCCCTCCCTGACTGAAAATATTCGTAAATGGAAATCCACATCTTGGACAGGGTGCGCACATCATAACTAGGCCACTGCTTTCCCGCATAACTGGTCTCCACATTTCCGCCTTTCAGCCATTTTCCGAAAAACTCAGAACCGTATGCCTTTCTCAGCATCGCATACCCCATATGATCAGACCCGGAGACCGTCCGGTTCAGCACTTCCTGAAGCGTATAGGACGTTCCGGCCGGATCTTCCTTGATGGTCCCGCTGCCCTCTTCTTCCGTGACAGAATCCCGCTCCAGCTGATCTGTGAGAGCGGCCGTGCCCTCATCTACGATCTTTTCTGCCAGAGCTGCCGCATACGGTCCCTGGATCGAATCCCCTCCAAAGTAGACATGCTCCGGATTTCTGGAATATCCCTGCCCTGTCTTCAGATCCAGAAGCAAAAAACTCACCTGATACTGCTTGTCCTCGATCCGGCTGATCACCTGTTCAATGGACGCCCGTGTATCTGCTCTCAGTCCCGGCATATCTCCCAGCTCCAGGATCTCCTTTCCCTCCGCCTGATCGCAGATCTGACAGAGTTCCTTCACTCCTTTTGGCATGGGATCTGAAGTCTCCGGCGCCTCTGCGCCCTCCTCTTCTTCCGCATTTACCGGTTCCACCGTCTCAGCTTCCTCCCCGTAAACGGAGCATGTTCCCAGAAGCAGCGCACTTAACAGCAAAGCCAATATTCTCTTTTTTTTCATAGTGATTTATCTTCTCCCTGTATCCCCCGATTCCTTATCTATACTCATCTACAGGCATAATTCTTATTTATTATACCATAGTCCATTCCAAAATAAAAGGTCGCGTTTTTTTCGCTTTTCTTTGCAGAAACTTCTTGAAAGCCCTCTTCTTTTCCTGTAGGCTGTAATCAGATACCTGTTGTTTTGTCCCCTCACGGACTGTACCTTATAAGGAGTGCGAAAATTATGATTGATTTTAAAAATAGAAGCGTCTTTAAGCTAAAGAAAACCGGCCGTTTCAATAACGCTGCCACCATCCAGCCACTGCTCGTCCCCGGCGAAATTGTGATCGGAGAATATCAGGCGATCCGGGATTACGTAATCTTTACCAACAAGCGGGCGATCGCAGTAAACGTCCAGGGCATGAGTAGAAACCTCCGGAGTTCTGGATCTGGACAGCGAGCTTGAACTGTACTTCAGCAGTGTGGGACTGGTAAAATTTGAATTTACCGGCGAAAGCGATATTGTATCCATCGCAAAAGTGATTGGCGAATATCTCCTGTAAAACCTGAATACCAAAGACAGGAAAAGGGCGCAGATCTTATTCTCTGCGCCCTTTTCCTGATCTCTTATCTAAAATTTACAACTTAGTCTCTGCCAGCATCAGCTCAATCTCATCCAGGCCTTTTCCCTCCCCGGCCAGATCTTCACTGAGCCGGTCCTGATATTTCAGGAAGAAAATAATGGCATCATTGATTGCAAATTCTGACAGCGGAGATTCCGGTCCCATTTCTCCAAAAAGACTGTTCTCCGTCCTGGAAGAGATGACATAGTCTGCATTCCGGGATAAGGGAGAGTAATCCGCAGCCGTGATAGCCAGCACCATCATCCCCTTTTTCTTCGCTACATCCACACCCTGAAGCACATTTTTGGAAGTGCCGGATTTGGAGATTGCGATCAGAAGATCCTCCGCCCTTCCCTGGCTGATGTGATTCAGCGAATGTTCCATAATCGTAGAAGCGATGGCCGGAACTCCAAACCGGTTCATCCGGAAACTCAGATCCATTGCCACCGGAATCGTATTTCCCACCGCGATCACATAAACCAGACGGCTTTTTCTGATCGTTTTCACACAATCCAGCAGATAATTGGTGTTCAGTCCCTCACCCAGATGTCTCATATTATCCATAATCTGCTGAAAAACCTGTCCTACCGTACTGATCTGCATATCCTGGCCGCTGCTCTTTCTGGCACTTCTGGCCATATCTCCCGCCAGCACCAGACGCATCTGATAATATCCCTGGTAACCGATATGTTTGCACATCCGTACCACCGTAGCTTCGCTCGCCCCGCTGGCGGAAGCCAGCTCCGACACATTCATCATGATCGCCTGATCCGGATTTTTTCTGATGCAGTCTGCCACTTTCCGCTCTGCGGAGAACAGCTGCTCATAAAATTCATCAATACTTTCTAATACTGTTTTTTCAGCTTTTTCCATAATCTCTCTCTTACTTATAATATTTTGCCTTATCGGCATCGTCGAACAGATTGATCTTATGGCGTACCACTTCGTTCATCGCGTCGATACACTCCGGATAGATCGCCATGGGCTCACGCAGCGCCTGATCCTGCAGCACCTCGCGGCATTTCTGATAGAAGGCATCCTTAATATCACTGGAAATATTGATCTTATTTACACCCAGTTTTACAGCCTCTCCGATCTCTTTATCCGGGTTGCCGGAACCTCCGTGCAGTACCAGGGGAATATCTACAGCCGCCTTGATTTCTTTCAGTCTGTCCAGTTTCAGTTCCGGTGTTCTGTCCTTGGGATATAAACCGTGAGCAGTTCCGATGGCGATCGCCAGACAGTCTACCCCGGTCTCTTCCACAAATTTCACCGCATCTGCAACTTCCGTGTAAATAATTTCCTTGGAGCCTGCCTCGCCGTAATCATCTGCAGTTCCGATGGTTCCCAGCTCTGCTTCCACAGAAACATTCATCTTGTGGGCAATGTCAATCACTTTCTTCGTAATTTCAATGTTCTCATCCAGAGGCAGATGGGAAGCGTCAATCATAACAGAAGTAAAACCATCTCTCAGCGCGCGCAGAATCTGATCATAGTTGGCATGATCCATGTGAATGCAGACCGGAAGGGTTGTCTTGTTGGCCTCATCAATTACGGCCTTTACAAAACTGTCTTCCACAAACTCCAGCTCATCCGGATGGATCGCAATGATCACCGGTGCCTGCATCTCCTCGCAGGTGTGCATAACACCCTTTAAGATCATGTTGCTGCTCACGTTAAAAGCAGGTACTGCAAAATTGTGTTCGTTCGCTACTGCCAGCAGATCTTTCATGTTCATTAACATAATTATAAATCCTCCTTTAATAAAAAACAATTTCTTTCCTTAAGTATTTTCCCACAATTATCACGAGGTTTTACTTTTTATCCTGTAAATATTATACAATAGTATTTCTTCCCCTGTCAAGCTTATGGAATGAAATTTTATTTTATATCCTATTTACTTTTCCCTTTAAAGGTGCTATATTCTAGTTAAACCAATATTTTTTCATGAAATTTTATTTTTTATCCTGATAATTGCAGTTATTGTCAGGCATCTTATCCGATGCCGCACCTCATTCGTGAAAGGAGATTTCATCATGCTCCCAAAAGAATATTTTGGCCACCCCGGACAGGTCTTCGGCGTGGAAGAATATCTGCTGCAGGGCGGAAAGGGAAACGGTATGCGTTTCTTCTTTATCCGAAACGGACTCGGCATGGAACTGGCTGTATCCGCCGACCGCTGCGCTGATATTTCCCGGCTCACACTGGACGGAAAGAATTTAAGCTACACCTCCCCCTGCGGGCAGGTAAGTCCCACTTATTTTTCGCCCGGTCCGGACGGCTTTGGATTCTTAAAATCCTTCAACTGCGGTTTCCTGACCACCTGCGGCTTCGACAATATCGGAGTTCCCAACACGGACGGCGGAACTCCTCTCGGACTGCACGGTTCCTTTTCCAGCCTTCCGGCCGATCATATTTATTATACGGAGAGCGAAAAAGCGATTGAAATCCACGCCGTCATCCGCGACCAGGTGATCTTCGGCAGGAAATTCACACTGAACCGTACAATTTCCTGCAGCCTTGAGGAAAACTCCTTCACGGTCACTGACCGGGTGACCAATGAGGGATCCGCACCGGAACCCTGTATGCTGCTCTACCATATGAACCTGGGCTATCCGCTCTTAAGCGAGACCGCCCGCCTTCACATTAATTCCAGCGAGGTCATTCCCCGGGATGCCCGGGCAGCCGAAGACCTGGATACCTGGAACCAGATCATCCCTCCCACACCGGGATTTGAGGAACAGTGTTATTATCACCGCTTCCGGGAGAAAACAGGAAAGCTTTCCTTATTCAATGCAGCCATTGAAAAAGGAATTCAGATTACTTTCTCCACAGAAGATTTTCCTCAGATCACTCAGTGGAAAATGATGGGCGAACGGGACTATGTCCTGGGACTGGAGCCCTGTACCAACACTCTGGAGGGCCGCAGCGAGATCCGCCGCAGAAAGGAACTGACCCTTCTCCCGCCGGGAGAATCCAGAACTTTTTCCGTACAGGTAAAACTTTTTAACAGCAGTTCCCAATGGGAAGCATCGCTGTAAAACAACTTTTATAAAATGCAGGAGGTTTTTATTATGTCTAAGATCAGAGAAGTATTTGAAAAAGGAAACGGAGTATTGCAGCTGACCCCCACCTGGGTTCCCCGGGGATTTAACGAGCCCGGCCACCGACTCCGTCTTCATCCCGATGACTATTTCGCTCTGGGCATGAGCCGCGGAGGCATCTGCGAGCGCTGGCTGGGTTCCGTAGCCAAAGCTTTAAACGGTCCGGAGACCGGAGAGACCGAAGGGATGAGCTACGTGCTGGCCGACCGGGATACAAAAGAAAAAATTCTTTTTGCAGACGTGATCCGGGAACTGGGCGCCGATCTGGTAGGAGAAGAGCTGCAGAACCGCTACGGCGGATGGCCTACCTTCGCCAAACTGTATGATTATGACAAACCCCTCTTCCATCATCTGCACCTGACAGAGGAGCGGGCAAATAAAATCGGCATGCACGGAAAACCGGAAGCTTATTATTTCCCGGTACAGTATAACCAGTCCTATCTGGGACGCTTCCCCCTGACCTATTTCGGTTTCGACCCCTCCACCACCAAAGAAGAGGTGATGGACTGTCTGAGAAATTATGATATCAAAGATACCAGGATCACTGAGCTCTCCCGCGCTTACCGGATCCAGCTGGGCACCGGATGGTACACCCCCGCCGGCGTCATCCACGCTCCCGCTTCCCTGGTAACCTACGAGCCCCAGTGGAACAGTGATGTAAATACCATCATGGAAAATGTCACTATGGGGGAAGTAAACGCCCACCATATGCTGACAGACTGTGCGCCTGAGGAAGAAAAAGACGATCTGGAAGCCATCTTTGCACAGATCGACTGGGAAGAGAGTCCCCGCCCCGACTACAAAGAGACATATTTCCGTCCCCCGGTTGTAAAATCGGAAGATTGCGCTGCTGTCGAAAAATGGGTGGCCTACGCCAACGAGTGGATCGCCGCCAAGGAAGTCACTGTCAAACCGGGTCAGACCTACACGCTGACCGACCAGGCCTGCTACTGTGCTCTCGTCTCCCAGGGACATGGAACTTTCGGTTCCTTCGAGTGCGAAGCACCTGAACTTCTGCGCTATGAAGATCTCTCCGGCGATGAATTCTTCGTCTCCGAGGCAGCTGCAAAGAAAGGCATCGTGATCAAAAATACCAGCAGCTATGAGCCCCTGGTGATCCTGCAGAACTTCGCCAACAACAATCCGGAAGTACCGGCAGAAAAATAAAGCGGCAAACGGCATTTTTTGAGGAGGTTTTTATGTATTTCAAATTCGGTGTAGACAGCTTTATATGGGCTGAAAATTTCAGTGAAAAAGATCTTTGGGTGATAGAAAAGGCAAAAGAACTGGGCTTTGAAGTCATCGACTTCGCCATTGCCAATCCCTTCACCTTCCCCCTGGAGGCGGTAAAAAAAGAAGTGGAGCGCGTAGGCATTGAATGTGTCTGCACCACCACTCTCACTCTTGAGACCAACCCCATCTCTCCCGATCCGGCGATCCGGGCAAAAGCGGTGGAGGCTATGAAAAAATGCGTAGATATCTGTAACGAACTGAAAGCCCCCATCCTGGGCGGCGTCAATTACGCCGGCTGGGGATATCTGACCAAAAAGCCCCGCACCACGGAAGAATGGAACTGGGGTGTGGAAAATATGCGTCAGGTAGCCAGATATGCAAAAGAAACCGGAGAGGTAACCATCTGTGTCGAATGCGTCAACCGCTTTGAGACTCATTTCCTCAACATTGCAGAGGATGCAGTACAGTTCTGCAAAGATGTGGGAACCGGAAACATGAAGGTTCACCTTGACTGTTTCCACATGATCCGGGAAGAAAAAAGTTTCTCCCAGGCAGTATACACCTGCGGCAAAGAATATCTTGGCTATATCCACGTAAATGAAAACGACCGCGGAATCCCCGGAACCGGTCTGGTTCCCTTCCGGGAATTCTTCGAGGCCGTAGCTGCCGTAGGTTACAACGGCCCCCTGGTAATCGAATCGTTCGATCCCAGCTTTGAAGAACTGGCCGGAAACTGTGCCATCTGGAGACAGTTTGCCAAAACCGGAGAGGAACTGGCTGTAAAAGGGCTGGCCAACTTAAAAGCTATCGCCGCCTCTATTCCCGATGGTCCGATGAAAATCGCCATCGGCTGCGACGAAGCCGCCTACCAGCTGAAAGTTGTTCTTATGGAACATTTAAAAAAGCGCAGGGATGTAACCGTCACGGACTTCGGTGCAGATGCCGGAGAGGTAATCCTCTATCCCGATGTAGCCCAGAAAGTGGCTGAGGCCGTAAAGAAAGGCGACTATGACCGGGGGATCCTGGTCTGCGGAACCGGCATCGGCATGGCCATAAGCGCCAACAAGGTTCCCGGAATCCGGGCCGCCGTCTGCCACGATCCTTTCTCCACAGAGCGCTCCAGAAAGAGCAACAATGCCCAGATCATGTGCATGGGCGAGCGGGTGGTAGGACCGGAACTGGCCAAATATCTGGTGGATCTGTGGCTGACCTGTGATTTTGCCGGCGGCGGCTCTGCCCCGAAGGTAGAACGGATCACAGAAGTAGAACAGTCTTATTTCAGCAAAGAATCATAAGGAGAAGGAACATGGATCGAATTTACAATGACCCGAATTATATGGTAGAAGATATGCTCAAAGGCTTCGTGAAAGCTCACAAAGACCTGATTGAACCCACAGAAAATGCCCGTGTCCTGAAATACAAAAACGCTCCCGTAGAAAATAAAGTAGGAATCGTCACCGGAGGCGGTTCCGGACACAAGCCAGCCTTCATCGGCTACATCGGGAAAAATCTGTGCGATGCCGTGGCCGTAGGAGAAATCTTCTCCTCCCCCACCGCCGCTGCTTTCCTGGACGCGTTTAAAGCGGCCGACTCCGGCAAAGGCGTGGCCTGCCTGTATGGCAATTATGCCGGCGATAATATGAACGTAAAAATGGCCATCCGCAAGGCAAAAGCCGCCGGCATTACCGTGAAGACTGTAGTTGCCAATGACGACTGCGCTTCCGCTCCCAAAGATGAAATCTCCAAACGCCGTGGCGTAGCCGGTGAAGTCCTCATGTGGAAAGTGGGCGGCGCCAAAGCCGCTATGGGCGCTGACCTGGACGAAGTGATCGCTGCCGCCCAGAAAGCCATCGACAACACCCGATCCGTGGGAATCGGCACTGCTCCCTGTACAATCGCAGCTGTGGGGCATCCGAATTTCACCATCGAGGACGGCACCATGGAGGTAGGAATCGGACACCACGGGGAACCCGGAATCAAGGTAGAACCCTTAAAGAGCGCCGACGGCATTGCCGAGGAAATGCTGGATATTATCTTGCCGGACCTTCCCTTTGCCTCCGGCGATGAGGTTGTCGTACTCCTCTCCGGTCTGGGCGCCACCCCCGTGATGGAGCAGTATATCGTCTATAACAAAGTGGCGGAAATCCTGGAAGAAAAAGGAATAATAATCCACAAAGCCTATGTGGGCAATTACTTCACTTCCCTGGAAATGAAAGGTGTAACCCTGACACTGATGAAACTGGACGATGAATTAAAAGAGTGTGTAGATATGCCGGCAGATTCCATGGGATTAAAACAGCTGTAGGGAAAAACCGGCGAGGAGGATTTGAATATGAATACATTGAAAAACAGCGAAGCCGGCTCTGTCGTTCTCGATCTGATCAGAACCATTCAGGAGAACAAGGATTTCTTAAGTGAGGTAGACGGAAAGATCGGAGACGGCGACCACGGCATCAACATGAACAAAGGCTTCACCATGACCGGGGAAAAATTAAAAGGAAAAACCTTCTCCCTGTCGGAGGGATTGAGTATTCTGGGCGCTACGCTCCTGGAAGATATCGGAGGATCCATGGGGCCTCTGTACGGCGTACTCTTCGATGAGATGGCCATGGCCAGCGAAGAAAAAGAAATCATCACCGCAGAAGTCTTTCAGGAAATGGCTGCCAATGCGGTAGCCGGTGTACAGGAAATCGGAAATGCCCAGGTGGGAGATAAAACTCTCCTGGATACACTGATCCCGGCTTCCACAGCCTATGAACAGGCGCTGGCAGAGGGAAAAGATTTCTGTTCCGCTCTGGATGACTTTAAATCCGCAGCAAAAACAGGATGGCAGTCCACCGAAAACATGATTGCCAAAGTAGGCCGGGCCAGCCGTCTGGGAGAAAGAAGCCGCGGTGTTCTGGACGCCGGAGCTACCAGCTGCTATCTGCTGATGAATTCTCTGGCGGAATCGATCCAGAAACTGCTGCAGTAAGAAAATCACTTCCTGGAAATGGAGCTGTTTCCAAACAGATAAATAATCTGCTGGAACAACAGCTCCATTTCGGCATTTTACTTAGGACATCTACTGAATAACTTAAACAGCCGCCTCTTTTGTTGCTTTTTAAGTCATTGTAATACCATAGATACATAATTCTGTCGTATACATTGATTTCAATTACACCATCTGGTTTTTGTCCTTCCACTTCCAATGAATAGATTTCTTTATCATGAGCATAACCGAAAACAAAACGATTATTTGGATAATTTGGGTTTAAGTCTTGTTGCAAATCGCTCAATTTTAAAGAAGAATGAACAAGTTCTGTAATATCATCTATCAAAATACTATCTGGTTTTGTTGTAACCGGCGTAGCATTCTCATTTCCCACTCGATAGAAAATCGTATCATAAATTTCCCCCTGCCATGTATGCAGAGTTTCATCAACGATACCATTATACCTCGTTTTCAGCATTCAAAGGGGAATTCAAAATCAACAAACACCCCAATGCCTATCAGCACTACAAAAATCAAAAAAAATGCTCCAATTATAATTAGCGCTATTTTCAAAAACTTTTTCAAAACATTCACTCCTAATCCGATTTGTTACTAACATTATACTTTATCCTCAGTAAAACTTTTAATTTTCTATAACTTCTACATTTACACATCTATCCTGAAGCATTTTTAACAATTCTTCAGAATAACGAACAGAAAATAATATCCGTTTATCTGAAGATAAAACATTGATATAATTACCCAATTTTTCATAAAACGCTTCCGAAAATGACCTATATGGACGAATATAAGGTCTTCCTATTACAATATATTTTGCTTCTTTATAATCTGTTTTTTTCCTATATCCATAAGCTTCATGATGCATCACATAAGTATCTTCAAATTTTACCCAATATGATTTTTCTGCTATATGTCCCAAAAAAGGGATCCCTAAAAATATAACTATCCAGAGAATACCAAACAACATTCCTGTTGATAATGGACTATCTGTGCTTGTACTAATGACAATGAAAGCAGCGAAAAAGAATAATGCAAGGATACCATACGTAATCACACATACCTTATCGATAAATAAGCTCTTTTCCCAAAACTTTTTTATAGATTGCCTTTCCCAAAACAAATAATGCTTCATACTTATTCCTCATCACAGTTTCTATAATTATAATCCGGCGAAATATACTGCGTTCATTATATTTTATCATCCTAAAGGATGGAAGATGTTATCCAATTATCAAGAAATTTCATTTGTTCTTTCGTGTGAAACCAATGCTCTCCATTTTTCATAATAGAAAGTGTTGAATTGGTTTTCTGTGCAAATTCAGCTATCGTTTCATAGGCGGTAAAATTATCTTTTTCGCCATACAAAATATGCGTTGGAATTTTCCATATAACAGGATTCTCTCTTACATAGCAAAGATAATCCCATGAAAGTGTTTCTCCAAAGGTTGTCTGAATTTCCTTTTTCTCTTTGAGTTTATCTTCTGTAACATTCGCCCAAATCATCATATCATCAATGAGCCTTTCCATATTTACAACGGGTGAAATAAAATATGCTTGATCTATTTGCTGATCCGACAAAGCACTGATAGCCAAATACGCTCCCATGCTATTGGCGATTATTTCAACAGACCTGTAATTTTCAAAAAATGAGCTGAAAAGTAACGGAAATTCTTCTTTTGCTTCCCATGGAAACTGTGCGGTATAGTCAAGACCAATCACAGCACAATCACGAAAGAGCGCTTTGTAATGCATAGCTTCTTCCGTATTTCCACCTTTCCCATGTATGTAAATAACTGCTTTATCCACAATAATTATCCTCCGTAACTTACAATTTACTTATAACATTTCATTATATTCCTCATCGGTTAATACTTTGACCCATAAGCAGGGCTGAACATCCACAAATTCCTCGCCACAAAATTCTATTTGTTTCATTATTAAATGGTTCTACAAATTAGAATTGAACAAAATCGCTGCGCGATGGCCTGCCAAGGCTGTGGTATAGCGATTTTCTGTTTTCTATAACAAAACAGTGGAAAGCAAGTCCTAAAAGTAGTATTGTTAAGTCACCACAACGAAACAATC
>OLQH01001271.1_pt1 | contig 20698 bp, 19 predicted proteins | sample 1672671 | NCBI WGS metagenome assembly OLQH01 (sample SAMEA3136712, study PRJEB25190) | human gut metagenome
CCCTGTTTGGAACTATCTATTTCCCGACAGCCCCTTTTCTCTGTCTTATACAAGTTTCGTCTGGTAGATTGCTTCCTCGAAGTCCTCCACCGCCTCTTCTGAGTCATCCATCAGAACAAAGTAAAACAGGTCATCATCACGATTGATACAGGCATATACTGTCCAGGGAGAATTATCTCCCGGCACCAAAAGCTTTCCACTTATTGTATACATTCCTGTAATAGGATCCGCTTCCTCTACCTGTACTGCTCCCATCTGTACATTAGAGGGGATCTTATACTTATCATACAAAATACTTATAAGATCTACAGAACTCAAACCAGTCTCTTCTATAAGAGATTTTCCCGCATAGTAAAGATCAATTCTTGAATCTCCCCCGTTCTTATCATGAAACACAGCATACGTATCTCCTGATTTTTCCTCGTTATATGCGTAGGTGTCCGGAAGAGCCACTTCATATCCGCAAAACTCAAATCCCATTACGCTGACCGGCTCTCTTCTGGTAAAGAGAAAGACCAACAGAACCGCCAGGGCCAGAACTCCACCCACCGCAAAAACAATCTTCTTCTTTCCTTTTCTTTTTCTTCGCGCCGTTGCCATAACTGCCTTTGATAACTTCTTCTCCGTTTCGGCGGCAGCCCCCTCTTCTATCCCTTTCTTTCCTTCCGCCTTCCCTGCAAAATCTGCCGCTTTCTTTTCCGCCTCTGTTACCATATGCCCGCAGTTCGGACAGAAATTCATTCCGTCTATTTTCTCTCCACATTCAGAACAATACATATATTTCTTCCTCCTCTGTTTCCTTGTTCTTTCCTTTGTTAGTTATCAGTATAACCGCAGCCAGACTGCTCCTGTATTTGCAATTTTCCCCTCTTCTGTCACGGCTCGTAGGAAAGTTCCCAGACATCGGCATAAGTCCCCAGAGGATCTTCGGAAAGAATACACATCAAAACAAAACATTCATAAGGGTTGCTGATACACAGTTCCCCCAGAAAGCACCGATCCAGCAGATGATTCGTCGTCTCGGCAAAGGATAGAAAACGGGTTTTTGCATTCGGATATTCTTCAAGCATCTGCGAGTAGATAAAAAAGTTCAGCGTAATCAGATCAAATCGGGTAACCTCCGCTCTGCCGCACAGAATATCGCTCATATGCTGCCGCCGGAACCGCTTTCCGGCAAACGAATCATTCAGCCGGGAAGCTTTGCCAGGCGTCAGATTTCCGTGCCTGTCCACCGGGATTGCCGAAGAAATGATATGTTCCAGATCACTCTCCGTAATATCACTACTTTTGTACACTCTCCGCTGCTTCTTTTTCCTCGCAATCCGTTCCCGGACTTCCGACTCAGAGATCCGCTCATTATTCAGAAGAACCTCCTGATACTGTCTCATCTCTTCTGCAAACTGCTCCTCCTCTTCCCTGTTGTAGAGGCAGGCGGCCAGTTCCCTTGCCCGGTCAAAAAGCTCGTCAAAACATTTCCTTGCCGTAGCGCTGAAGGAAGACCGGTTATCGGAAGACTTCAATCCGGAGAGAAAGGCGAACAGCGCCGTATCGTCTTCTATCCTTCGCATCTCACTTCTCGCCCCTATGGTAAAATCAGAACAGATCATCTTCAGATTCAGAGTGTTGGGTGGCGTCTCCTCAAAAATTCGCATCAGTTTCTCATATTTAAGATAACTGAATCCGTTTTTATAGCAGTACCAGCAGATTACCTCAAAAGGATTCTTGGCATTGATACTTTGTTCCCGCAGCGCCTTGGTAAGAAACTCATTGACATCCTCCACGCTCATGGCAAGTCCAAATCCAAGAAGAAACACGACCTTCCTCTTAACCGTCTGCTGAGTCAGCCAGTTTTTGGAAAGCGCGCTCAGCTTGGCTGTAGTCACCTCAAACGCGGGGGGAGTATGGTTGTCCCCGAATGATTCCCGAATAATCTGCTGATAAATCCTGAGCGGCACTTCTGCAAAAGGTTCCGTCATCCCCGCCTTCCGGTAAATGTACCGCTTCAGATATTCCCCAAAGGGAATCAGCTTCATCTTCTTTTCCAGTACCTGATAGATCAGATCTGCATCTTTATCCTGAAAATGGGCGCTGTCCACCGTATCATAGAAAACTTCCCAGTCTTCCCCGGTAAAATCAAGACTGCTTAAATTGTCCTCCATCTTACGCCCGCTCCTTTCCCACTCTGCTTAAAACTACCCGGGCCAAAAGCAAAAAAAGAATCACAAAGAGCAGCAGGATTCCCCATGCCTGGATCATATGGGAAACAGAAAAATCAAAATAATGCTCCGCCTCATGGGGAATAGCCACCCCTTCCTGCTGAAGCTTCAGGGGAAGCTCATTTAAATTGGCCGTTGTCCCATAGCCTTCCATACTCCAGCGGCATACGGCCAGCCAGGAAATCAGCTCTGTCGCCCCGCTCAGCTTGAAAATCAGTCCTGAAAACAGGATCTGAGGCATAAGAAGGATGGGCGCCAGCGTCATTGCCCGATCCGCATTCGTGAATAAAGAAGATACAAAAAGTCCCATCGCCGCAGAGGCAATCGCTGTCAGAAATGTGGTGATAAAAAGTTCCGCAAACGCTCCGGCAAAAAGTCCTTTCTCCGGAAGTCCCACAGCTGCCGCAAAAACTCCCACAATCAGACCGCTCTGAATCAGACAGAGCACACCCAGCACAAGAATCTTGGACAAAATATACTGATTCAGGGAAAGTCCCGTCATATACTCCCGCTTGAGAATGCTGCGCTCTTTGCAGACTTCCTGAATGGCATTGAGCATTCCGACCCAGAAAGCAGAACAGGACAGGGCGAAGAGCAAACTCTTGGTCATCTCATACTGTTCAAACTGTTCTCCCCCTGCCACCAGCGAAATGAGAAGCGCCAGAACCGGAGCCTGCAGAAGCAGCAGGATCAGCCGCTGCCTGTCATTGATCACCAGCTTGCTGTATCGGGCGCAGAGTACCGGAAGCTGGAACCGCTCCTTCCTCTTCCCGGAAGAAAGCGACTCGGAAGCCGGCTTTCCCGGCCTGACCGGAGCTGCGGTTTGATCGTATCTGCTGCGCCACTCTGGAGCATTCTCCGTGATCATATTGTACACATCCACTAGATCTGATACGCCGAAGAACGCCAGCGCCTCCTCACAGGATCCAAAGAAACAGAGGTTTCCGCCTTTCCCCATAAATACAATCTTGTCGCACAGCGCCAGCTGCAGGGTACTGTGGGTCACAAGAATCACTGTCTTTCCTGCATCTGCCATCTCTCTCAGGGAATGCATCAGGCTGCGTTCCGTCCCCGGATCCAGACCGGAAGCCGGCTCATCCAGAAAGAGAAGGTTCGGATCCGACAGAAGTTCCACTGCGATGCTGGCTCTCTTCCTCTGTCCTCCGCTTAACGCCCGGATATAGCTGTCCCTTTTCTCCGTCAGTTCTACCAGACGGATCGCCCTGTCGATTGCCGCCTCCCGCTCCTGCTTCGTGGTATCCCGGGGAAGACGCAGACGGGCCGTATAGGAAAGCATATCGTACAGCGTAAGATTGTCGTACACAATATCCGACTGCGGCACATAGCCGATCAGCTTCTTCAGCGAATCAAAATTCTGATACAGGCTGCTGCCGTTTATAAATACCTCGCCCGTATCCGGCGGAAGATAACCGCACAGACAGTTCAGGATCGTAGATTTTCCAGCTCCGGATCCACCGACGACAGCCACCAGTTCCCCCGGCCGTATATTCAGGCTGATATGATTTCCGGTTACAAAAGATTTCTTTCCCTTTCCCCGGGTAATCACCACATCCGCCGCATCCACAGAAATCCCACTCTTATAACAGCAGTACGCGATCATGGAAGACGTAAAAATCAACTTGGAATTGGTGATCACGATCACGTCCTTCTCATGGAGAAGCTGCTTTCCCAAAACAGGACGGTTATTCACAACAATTCCATTGGTGCTTCCGCTGTCGGAAATATAATATCCATCCTGCTCCCGGCGGATCCTGGCATGATGCTTGGAAACGCTGATATGGGGAAGAATAATATCACAGTCTGTCCCCCTTCCGACAATCAGTTCCCTTTTCCCGCCCAGGGGCTGTACTTTCCATTGATTCTCTGATTCTGATGACGAAAAGACAAAGAGAACGCCATCTGCAATCGTCTCCACTCCGTCGTCAATGCGAATAAAATCTCCCTCGCAGAGCACCCGGGAACGAATTGTCCCACCGTTATAGAGCAGACCATTTGCACTTGGCTCCGCCCCATAGAGCGCTTTATCCTCAATCCGCCACTGACCATTTTCAAACCGAAACCGCCCATGCTCCCGGGAAACCAACGGGGAATCCAGCACAAGATCATTCCCTTTGCTGCGCCCAAAGGTAACCGGATTTTTCCGGAATCCATCCAGCCGGACTGTCTCCGGCTGTCTGTTCCCATCAAAGACTGTGACCAGCATACTTCCCCTAATTCCCGCTTGGGAAAAATCTTCCGCCACTCTTATTGTTTTATCAAAATTATCCATTTCCTGCCTCTTCTATTATCTGTACTCTTCTTTTTTCTGTCTTCACGCGGTCAGATAGATCTGATAGAGCTCTGAAATTGCCTTATCCCGCTCCGGGCTGATTGTCAGATAGAAGGAAAGCATTTGGGTATTCTCCTCCGGCTTCTGAATCCACTGATCGCCCATCAGCGCCAGCTTGATACTCCCGTCCGGATACTCATAAATCACCTTTCCACTCATAACAAAACTTCCCGTCTGTGCTTCTGTATTGTGCTCATGCGGAGCGAAAGCAAACTCCGCCTGCACTTCCCCTGTATTCTCATCACAGGAAGTGATGGTAAGCTCTGCTGAAGTCACCCCCCAGTTCGGCATATAAGTTCCCGTATATTTTTTTACAATATCATCATGTTCGTACATCCCCGGCGTATTCTCCGCAATACCGTAGAAGTCCGTCTCCTCAGAAGTAACCAGCGTTCTTTCCGGATTGAAGGTAAGTTCTCTGTCCGACATACTATAAGAATAACCGGGACTTACAACCCACTCCACTCCTTTGGTGCTTGCAATGACACTGCCGTCACTTAACTCCGTTGTGATCTTTCCTTCTATATTGTAGCTTCCGTAGACTTTATTTTCTCCGTATAAATCATAAAATTCATATACAGCCGTCAGATTTCCCTCCTGATCACAGGAAGTAACAGTAAGTTCAAATCCTCTCACATTTCGGTCTGAAGTGTAGGTGCCAATATACGTCTTCAACAGATCTGCGTACGCGCCGGATTTCTGATCATCCTCTTTCTGCGCGTTTTCTTCCTTCTCATCAGAATCATTTTCCCGTGAAACCGTATCCTCCTCCTTATTTACCTCCTGTTTATCCAGAAGTTTCGGAAACAGAACAACACCTCCGCCGATCAGCAGGGCGGCCAGAAGAACCAGCGTAATCATCAGCGGAACCTTCGATTTCTTTTTCTTCGGCTTTTCTCTTTCCCCGAAAGTATCCACCTGCCGCCGGCGGTTTGTCCCCTGATTCGTCCCGGAAACAGCTGCCGTTCTTTCCGGATTCGGCGCTGCCGGACGAACTGACCGGGTTCTCTCCCAGACTTCCTGATCGACTGCATACGCTCCATTTCCAGCTGAAATCAACGCTTTTTTCATCGCGGCTGCTGAAGAAAATCGCCTACCCGGCTCATAAGCGCAGGCACACAGGATAATCTGAGCCATAGCCGGTGAAGCGTCGCAGGGCGGCGGAAGCGGTTCTCCGTCCATCCGGCGGCGAACTGCATTCATCCGCTCGTTTGGGTTCAGAAGCTGACGGTCTGTATCCAGGAAAGGAAGTCGGTTCCTGTTCAGCAGACGGTAAAGCACCAGTCCAAGGGAATACAGATCTACTGTCGCATCATACTGACTTCCCTTCTCGATCTCAGGCGCCATATAATTGTAAGTTCCCTTCTGGGAAAGACCGCCCGTCACATTTTCCAATTTGCGGGCGATGCCAAAATCTCCCAGCTTAAAGTCCCCAAAAGGGTTGACAAAAATATTTTCCGGTTTAATGTCCCGGTGAATAATATTGCATCTGGCACACAGCTCCAGCGCGGTACACAAATCAATCCCCAGTTTGATCACTTCCTGCTCCGACAGTGTCTTATCGCAAACATAACTGTTAAATGGTGTCAGAAGTTCCATGCGGATATAAATATCCCATCCGATCTCATCTTTTTTCTCCACCACTTTATAATCTTCCACGCTCACAATATTCTGAACGCCCTTGAAGGATTCCATCAGTTGGATTTCACTGACAAAATCATTAACCACTCCCTGAAGATAGGTTCTGGTGGCTTCCTCCGAAAGCCCCTCTGCTCGGAGGGAATCAAGCTCCGACTTGTTCTGAGGGGTGGAGATTACTTTTACTGCCGCATGACTCTCCACCGAGTAATCTCTGCGGACAACTTCATATACAACACCAAAGGAACCTCGTCCGATCTGTCTGACAACCTGCCACTCCGGCCAGACGCTGCTCAAAATATCCTGTTCCATTTCTTCTGTTTCCTTTCCTCTTTATTTCTCTCTCCCGAAAAGCCGCTCAAACAGGCTTTTCCTTTCCCTCTCTATCCGGCACAGGAGAATCGTGATATTATCCTTTCCCCCGTTTTCCAGCGCTCTGTTCAATAATCGTTCTGCCGCCTCCTCAAAAGGCGTGTCTGATAGCGTGCTGGCGATTTCCTCCCGCTCTACCATATCTGTCAGTCCGTCTGAACAGAGGAGGTAGATGTCCCCTCCGCTGTAACTTCCCACCGCCAGATAGGGATCGATCAGAAGTTCCTTCTCCGGTATACCCAAATTCTGCGAAAGCGGAGGTTTTCTTCCATAAATGCCCACCGCATAATGATCCACAGAAATCTGTTCCAGCCTGTTTTGGGAAAACCGAAAAATCTTGCTGTCCCCGATGTTGCAAAGGCCAATCTCTCTCCTGCCAAATACCAGAACGGCTGCCGTTGTTCCCATAGACCGAATCCCATGCTTTTCCGCCCAAACACAGATCTGATCGTTGGCATCCCGGCAGAAATCCTCCAGTTCCTTCAAGGGATCTCTCTCAGCTGAAATCCTGACAGCACGTCTGGCAGCAATCCATGCGGCTGTCTCCCCGCATTCTTCTCCTCCCATCCCGTCAAAAACGCCGGCCACAGCATTTCCACCGCAGCTCTGACAGCCGCTTAAGGGAAATATCACCGGTTCTTTCCCCTCCTCCATGAACCTGCCGCCGCATATGAAATTATCCTGATTGACACTCCTGCATCTTCCTGTATGATTTACGCAGTAATAATGGATCCTGTAATTCAAGCCCACACACCCCCTCTTTCCATGCTCCTCATTATAAGTGGCTGATCAGAATTCCTGTAAATCCGATTTTACCCTAAAAAAGAAAGTGCAAAAGACAGACAGTATTTATCTACTGTCTGTCGCTCAATCCGTCGCGATTCTACCCCCCGCAAATATTCGTATCAACCTCTTTTCAAAAAACTTTTAAGTCCGCCTAAAAGCTTCTCCCACCGCCTCCGTGGCTTCTCCCGCTGGAGGAAGTATGTACGGTAGTCCGTCCGCCGGAACCTCCGCCTGATCCCCCGGAAGTTTTTTTCGGAATCCTCCTGGTGGTGACAAACTGATTTTTAAACTGATCTTCCTTCTGTGTCAGCTCCACTTTTCCCCTGGTTCGGAACGGATACTGATAGAGATTATCCTTCAGACGGTGCTTTCTTCTGATGACCAGCATACTGCCACCGCCTGTCAGCAGAGCTGCCGCTGCTGCAAGAAGACCTTCCCACCAGGTGATCTGACGAACCTTCACCAGTTTTCCCGTCTCCTCGTCGTAGGTATACTGTCCATCCGGCACACCCCCTGCCAGGCAGCTGTTGACTCCGGCCATCATATTGCTGACACAGCCGTAATAATCTCCCTGAGAAGCCTTTTCATACCCCGCATCCAGAATGTCTTCCAGCCTTTTGTCCGTGATATAAAGCTGCATATCCCCAAAGGTGGATACATACATTTCCCGGTGTTCCATATCCACCAGAAAAAGGACACCGCTGTTCTTTCCGGTAGTGCCATAGCCCTTTTCATCATAAAAATCGTCCGCGTACTCCCTGGCGCTCTTCCCTTCTGTATCAGAAGCTGTCACCACGACAAAATCTCTCTCCCACTTCTCTGAAAGTTCCTCTGCCTTTCCCAGAAGCTGATCTGCCTCAATCCCGTTAAACAGCCCGGCCTGATCGTATACATCGCCCCTGGCCGCCAGCACCGGAACAGAAAGCGCCACAAAGAGAAAAAGGGACAGAAGCAGGGCTGTTCCCTTCTTTTTCATATGAGATACCCTCCTATCAGACAGAGGATCAGCACGATCACTCCCAATACGGCTGAGAATGCAGCCGCTTTGGGCAGATCCGTAGGAAGATCCCCGGCAGTCTTTCCATTCTGCCCGTTCATGGCGTAATAATAAAGCCGATTATCTTTTCCCCGATAGGTAAGAACCCAGACCGGCAGGAGCAGATAACTCCAGTCAGACTTGTCCACCCGGATCTCTGTATTCCGCGGATTCACGGAAGCATATCCCTGCACCGTATCCAGGAGCATTTCCCTGGTATACCTGCGGCAGTCCTCCCGAAGAGACTCTGAAAAACTCTCCTTCTCCATATCCCGCTTCTCCGCCTGGAATCCAGACAGATAGCCCATGGAAAACGGCTTCGCCCCGGACAGATCAAAGGGCTGCACCGCTTCCACCAGCATGCGGTTGGCTTTCTGCAGGGCATTCCTGGTCAGCTCCGGAAAATCCAGTTCTCCCGCCCGGCTGATCTCATACGTCTTGGTCTCTGTGTACTCAATATCGCCCACCCTCCAGACACGGATGGTCTTCCCTTCCGCCTCCAGGTTTCCGCTCAACTGGCAGTCACACCGCCAAAAAGGAAAGTAAATGCCGGTAATCTTATCGATCTGACTCTTATTATAGAAAGAACGCGGCACAAACCGTCGGCTCTTCACGAATTTTTCAAAGGTTTCCAATGCCTGCTCCCGGGTGATGGAAAAAGGAAGGATGGCATCCGGCAGATATTCTCCCTCCAGCCGTCCCGAGAGCACCACCGGATTATGACAGTAGTAGCAGAAAGAAGCCGCCGTCGTCTCATCTGTTATGATCTGCGCGCCGCAGCTGGGACAGGAGTAGACCACCGCCCCCTCCTGATCCTCTGCTTTCTCCTCAGTCCCCCGCTCCGGCTGCAGCTGATCCAGCGTCTCCTGGTCAAAATCCGAAATACAGTATTCACAGTGGTACTGCTGTTTCCCCGGATCAAATTTCAGCTCTCCGCCGCAGTTGGGACATTTATACGTAATCGCTGACATAAGCTGCCCCCATCTATGGTCTCGGTTTTCCACACTCCTGACAGAACCTGCCGCTGTTTGCCGTTCCGCAGCTGCAGGTCCAGGTTTCACTTACGGGACGCGGCTGCCCGCAGTTTCCGCAGAATTTCCCACCGTTTACCGCGCCGCAGCTGCAGGTCCATTCCCCGAAAGCTGCAGAAGTTCCCGGCGCCCCCGCAGCGTTCCGGTTCCCGGCTCCCTGAACTGTCTGCTGGTTCTGAGCCGCCTGCTGCTGCATTTGCTGCATCTGCTGGAGATTTACCGCAGATGCCGTGTTCAGAAATCCTCCGGCGCTCTGCATCCCCATGCCCAGTCCCATAAATCCGGCCATGGCGCCGCTGCTGTTGCCCGCCGCCTGCTTCATGCTCTCCGCTATGGTACTCTGCACATAACCTTCCCTCACCATGGGATCTCCCATCATGGCGCCCCGGTTGCGCATCTCGATCAGCTTCTTGGATTCCTCGTCATAGGAAATGCTGGCGATTCCCACCGCCCTGATCTCCATCCCCCGGGTTTTCTTCCAGTCTTCATCCAGAGCCTCCGACATATACCTGGAAAGTTCTCTCCCCCTGGAGGGCACATAAGAGATACGCTCACCGGCAGCAGACATCTGGTTGATGGAGGCCTGCAGAGCTTCCATAAATTCTGAGAGGTACTGCTCATTGATCTCCTGGATCTCCACCCGATCCATATTTTTCGGAATCACTTCCCCGTAAAAACGAACCGGATCCGTTACCTGGATCGAATACGTTCCATGGGCTCTTAAAAACAGCTCCGCGTTATAGAAATTGTCGAAATAATTGATGGGGTTTCTGGTGCCGAACTTGATCCCCTTAATCTCCTGGGTATTCACATAATATACCTTCTGATTCAGGGGGGAAGCACCTCCGAACTTAAAGCGCTCAAAAGTCTCTTTCACCGCATCCCCGAAGCTTCCGGAAAACAGGGAAGGGGCGGAGGAGAGTTCCACATTGTAGTATCCCGGCTCTGCCGTAAAATCCACAATCCTTCCTCCGTCCACCAGCATCATAAACTGATTCTCATACACATGGATCACTGATCCATTGGAAATCACATCGCTGCTTCCCTTTCTGTTTGCTCCCTTTCTCCCGGTTTTCACACCTCTGGTAAACACCGTGGTATCGCTCATCTCAAAAGGTTCGATCACCTCAAGCCACTGATCCGCCAGTCCGCCGGTCAGTGCCTCCGCCGCTGCTTTTATAAGTCCCATAGATACCTCCTATTTTTCCTCGTTCTTCAGTGCAATCCACTTCAGATAGGCATTCATAAACAGGTCAATATTTCCATTCATCACGCTGTCCACATTTCCGGTCTCACACTCGGTTCTGTGATCCTTCACCATGGTGTACGGCTGCATCACGTAAGAGCGGATCTGGTTTCCCCATCCGATCTCTGTCACCTCTCCCCGGATGCCGGACAGTTTCTCTGCATTTTCCTGCTGTTTGAGCATATACAGTTTTGCCTTCAGCATCTGCATTGCTTTATCTTTATTCTGGAACTGAGACCGCTCATTCTGGCACTGGACCACAATCCCTGTGGGCAGATGGGTGATCCGGATCGCAGAAGAAGTCTTATTGATGTGCTGCCCGCCGGCGCCGCTGGAACGGTACGTATCGATCCGCAGCTCATCCTCCTTAATCTCCACATCCAGATCTTCCTCTATATCCGGCATGACATCGCAGGAGACAAAGGAGGTCTGCCGCTTGCCCGCCGCGTTAAAGGGCGAAATCCGCACCAGACGGTGCACTCCTTTTTCTGATTTCAGATAACCGTAGGCATTCTCCCCGTTGACCTGGAAAGTCACTGATTTTACGCCGGCCTCATCCCCGTCCAGATAGTCGAGAACTTCCAGCGTATAGCCTTTGCTCTCCGCCCACCGGGTGTACATCCGGTAGAGCATTCCGCACCAGTCGCAGGCCTCTGTTCCGCCCGCTCCCGCATTCAGCTTTACGATCGCATTGCACTTATCATACTCTCCTGAGAGCAGGGTCTTGATCCGGATCGCCTCAAAGTTCTTCTCAAACTGTTCAAGAAGTTCCTGAATCTCCGGAATCACCTCCGGATCGTTCTCCTCATAACCCATCTCAATCAGGGTCTCCATATCCTCTTTCTGGGAAATCAGGCTCTGATACGTGTCCATATCATCCTTTAAGCTCTTCAGCTGTTTCGTCATTTCCTGGGAACGCTCCGGATTATCCCAAAAGTCCGGCGCCTCCATCTCACGTTCTAATTCCTGGATCCGTTTTTCTTTGTTAGCCAGGTCAAAGTGAATCCCTCACTTCCACTAATGGCCCTGCATAATTGTTCAAAATGTATTTGAACTGGTCTAACTCAACCACAGCTTCACCTTCTTTCTCTTTTTTGTATGTATCTTTGACAGATGCATACTCTTTTTTATTTTACCAAAAATCCATAAAAAAAGAAACCCCGGAGTTACAGCCCTCCGGGGCTTCCTCTGTCTGATCTTTTTTCACCAGCGGTATGCTTCTGCCAGAAATTCTTTTTTCTCCCTGGAAGCCACACCGATCTGGATATCACAGTCCGCCACATGGCTTTCATTTACTTCCAGTGCATACTCGATATGGACGTTCATCTCGTCCTCTTCCTGCTTCATGTCCACCCGGGTAGCTGCGATTCCCATCTCCATCGTTCCAAAGGGCGTCTGATAATAGGAAATATTTTTCTTCTGCTCCTCGAAAACCATATGTACGTTGGTCAGTCCCTTTTTTCTTAATTCCACACTGTGATCCCTGATCTTGATCAGGTTCTGAGTTTTCTCCGTGAATCCCTCCATCATCTCATCATATTTGATATAATGCGTTCCGTTTCGGAAATAGTACTCTCCCATGCTGAACACTTCCACCGGCTCAGCTTCCTCCTGTCTCTGATCCCCTCCGATTACAAACTGAATCCCCCGGACCCGGACAACTACCTCTTTTGTCATTCTCTTTCATACCTTTCAATATCAATCTGCTGCGTCATTTTCACATCGTAGGGAAGAATGGAGGTGGCAAAACGGGAAAACTTATCCGCCGCATCGCTGACAAAAAAGCGATAGGGAAATTCTTCCTCCTTAGTCCCGTCGCTGGCCATATCCTCTCTTTTCAGAAGACGCTTCAGCGCCTGTGCCGTCTCATAAGCCGGATTTACCAGAGTCACCTGATCTCCCATCACCTCTCCGATCAGCCCCCGAAGCAGGGGATAGTGGGTACATCCCAGGATCAGCGTATCAATCTCCTTCTTCTGCAGTTCCGCCAGATATCTCCTGGCCACTGTCTCCGTAACCGGATCTTTCAGCCATCCCTCCTCCACCAGCGGAACAAAGAGAGGACAGGGCTTTCCAAAAATAGAAATCTCCGGGTCTATCTGCTGAATGCAGGAGCGGTAGATGTGGCTGTGGATCGTCCCTTCTGTCCCGATCACGCCGATCCTCTTATTTTTCGTCGCCTGCACAGCCACCTTCGCCCCCGGACGCACCACACCGATGATAGGAATCTCCAGTTCCTTCTCGATCTCGTCCAGCGCCAGAGCTGTCGCCGTATTGCAGGCCACCACAATGGCTTTCACCTCCTGCGTCTGCAGAAAACGGACGATCTGACGGGAATAGCGCAGTACGGTCGCCTGGGATTTGGTACCGTAAGGCACCCGTGCCGTATCCCCGAAATACACGATCTTCTCGTTGGGAAGATTTCTCATGATCTCACGGGCAACGGTCAGCCCGCCCACGCCCGAATCAAAAACACCGATGGGCGCCTGTCTGTCTATCTTCATGGCTTTTCTCCATTTCTCTCATCTTTTCAGTTTATTCTAACCCGTATACCCCTAGAATTCAAGCAGAAATGTCAAAACCACTTAAATCCGAAATGCAGATTTTCCTTTCCTGTGACTGCCTCGTATTCCTCCTGTGTGAGGACCTGACGGAGCTTTTCTTTCTGCGGCGGCGGCACCTCTCCCTCCACAGTCCCTGCAAAACAGAGTCCGGGGAAAAGCAGGCACCACCAGTTCTGCCCTTTTGCCTCCCCGATCTTCACCTGAAGCGCCCGGTATTCTCCTTCTGGAAAAGTACAGTCCCCGTAGGACTTCTCCGGAAACCAGACATTTTCCAAAGCGGCGCTCACCGGACAGGAAAATCCCCTCCTTTGGATCTCCTCCGCAGCCCAGGTTTCAATCTGCCCCAGATTTTCCTGTACCGCTTTCTCACTTTCCGCAGCGTTTTCACAGTCCTGCAGCAGCCCGTTTAACTTCTCTACCAGCACGTCCTTCACCTGCATTTTCAGAATCTGATCCTCTGTGCTGTCGCTGTCTGCCAGCACATGAAAGCGGAGAACCTCCCTGGCGATCCCCCTCTGCAGGCAGCTCTGGCCCCAGACCGGCATCCCCAGAAAAATCCCGTACAGGATGATCGCCGCCGCAAAAAACAGCTGTCTTCCCATCTTTTTTTCTTCCACTTTCCTTCCCTCCGCTTCTCCTCCTCCGAAAGGAGTATTCTGTCAGAAGTTTTCCCCGGGAAGCTGTCTTTTAATCAGGATTATCCACAAGAATCTTCTGGTTTTCCCCCAGAGTCACCGCGGGAAGCGGCGGAAGTTCCCCTCTGTCATGCCAGGCGGTATAGACTTCCTGCAGGGTAACCGCATCCTCCCTCTGATCAGAAGGACGGTTTTTATAAACCCCCGCCAGATATTCCCCCAGAGAATCCACCTCACTTCCGTCCAGTTTCAGAAATACTTCCGGCTCCTTGCAGGAAAAGACGTAGCAGCCGCTCCCCAGCATCCTGTTATCTTCCATCTCAGCCAGCGCCTGTTCCAGAAAAGCTTCTTCCTCCAGAAGACCTTCCCCCAGAAGCACCGCCTGCACATGCCCTGTGTCCAGATAATACTGCTGACTCCGGCTGTAATCCTCCCGCACCTCTTTCAGGGTATCCCCTGTGTAAATCTGAGGTTCTTTTTCTTCTTTCTCCGCCTTTCCCTGACCGGTAAGCGCGGAGAGATCCCCCATCCCGAACCCCGCCTCATACCGTCCGTCCCTCACATCCAGAGTGACAGCCAGCGGATAGGCCCTCTTTTCCGGCTCCACCCCGCAGGAGACGAGAAAAAAGGCTGTCAGCAAAATCCCCCGGAACATTCCTTTTCTGCTCATCTTTTTCTCCTTCCCAGAATCCCCATGCACAGCATAAGAACAAGAAGTACAGGCATTCCCACAATCCCGAGAAAGGGAAGATAAAATTCCTCCAGCCCCTCCCCTGTCACAGCCGGAAGCGCCAGTGCCCCTGTAAGGATCAGGACCGGAATCCGGCTTCTCGGAAGGGAAAACTGCTCTGCCACAAAAGAGGCGTAAAACAAAAGACTCCCCGCAGCAAAGAGAAGGCTCAGCAAAAGAACGGTAATCCACAGAATATCAAGTCTCTGCAAAAAGTTTCCCAGGGCAGACTGGTTCCCGCCATAAGATCTGCCATGGGAAACTTTTTATACCCCATTCCCTGCGCGCCAAAAACGGCCCGCAGAAGAAGCAGACTGGCCATCAGAAACAGGAGTACGGCACCAGTACCTGCCAGTACCTTCCTCCCGGCCGTCCCCTGCCTCTGCGTTCTGCCCAGAGCAAATGGAAGAACCCCTCCCAGGGAAAGGACAGAAAAAATGATCCAGCCGGCTCTTATACTCCCCGCAAAGCCCGTTTCTTCCGCCTCCATCAGCCTGCTGCTCTCCCCCTGAAAAAGAGCCAGCACAAAAAAGAGAAGAAATCCGGCAGCCAGGATCGGAAACAGCGCTTCCGCCAGCCTCCCCCTCCTCTGAAGATCCTTTCCGGTTCCCCAGGCCGCAGTCAGGAGAAGAAGAAGGATCAGAAGATTTTCATCTCCTCCCTCCGCCAGATATTCCACCCCGATCCGCCCCATGCACCGAAAAAGAAAAGCCGCCGACAGAATCAGAATCCCTCCGTAAAGAAACGCTATAACCGCCCTCATCCCCCGTCCGGCTGCCTTTGCCGGTCTCCGGCAGACGCCAGCCAGCCGGAGCAGGAAAAAAAGGTAGATGGCAAATGCCCCAAATCCCAGCAGAATCCCGAAGATTCCTTCTCTTCCCCCGAATTCTTTCTGCCCGGGGATCACCAGAAGCAAGGGCCCCAGAAAAGAAAGCATCAGCTGCACGGTCAGCTGCCTCTCCGAGATCATCTCATTGTCCGCGAACATGATTTTCCTCCTTTTTCCGCAGTCTCAGCCGCTGTTCTCTTCTGGCAAAAACAGGACGGTAACGCATCCTCCAGATTGGAGCCCGGAAAATTTTATCCCGCTCCGCTTCCTGATCTTCCGCCTCCATAGCCACAAAAGGCATCAGATAGGGAATCCCGAAGCTGGTCAGCCCGGCCAGATGCCCGAACAGAAGAAAAAGCCCCCCGGCAATACCCAGCATTCCAAAAAAGCCTCCCGCCAGGATAAATCCGAACTTCAAAAGGCGAAAGGGAGCGGAAAACTCCTCCCCCGGAATGGCAAAAGCCCCCAGCGCACTGGCCGCTACCACTACCACCGTAATCGGACTGACCAGGTTGGCACTGACCGCCGCATCCCCGATGATCAGTCCTCCCACGATCCCTATCGTTCCGCTTAAGAGTCCGGGCATCCGTATCCCCGCCTCCCGTATCAGTTCAAAAGCCAGCTCCATAAAGAGAATTTCCACAACACTGGGAAAAGGAACTCCCCTTCTCGCCTCCGCCACCGACAAAACCAGATGGGTGGGCAGGATCTGCGTGTGGAAATTAATGACAGCCAGATAAAGCCCGGAGAGGAGAAGGGCCGCCGCCATCGCCAGATAGCGCATAGCTCTCTGAAATCCGGCAATGGCAAACCGGTGATAGGAATCTTCGCCGGATTTCATAAAATCCGCAAAGGCCGCGGGCAGGATCAGCGCCTCCGGAGAATTGTCCGACAGAATCACCACCCTCCCGTTTAATACCGCCTGGGCAGCCCGATCCGGCCGCTCCGTGGTCTGATACTGGGGAAAAGGAGACAGCCAGCGTTTCTCCGTCAGCTGTTCCAGCACCCCGGAATCCAGAACCCCGTCCACCGCAAATCCCGCAAGCCGTCTTTCAATCTCCTCTACCACACCGGGATAAGCCAGTTCTTCCATATAGACCAGAGCTGTCACTGTGTCTGAGCGCTCCCCCAGAAATACTTCCTTCACCTTCAGTCCGGTGCTTCGCACCCGCTTTCTGATCAGCGCTGTATTCACCTTTACAGAATCGGACAGCCCCTCGTTAGATCCCCGCAGAACCTTTTCCGTCTCCGCCTTGGAAACTCCCTTATTGGGATATCCCTTGGAAGAAATCTTCCAGACCCGGTCATAACCATCCAAAAAGAGCACCGCATTTCCTGCCAGCATAGCTCTTCTTACATCCTCCAGGAAGAACAGTTCCTCCACATCGGAGATGCCCAGGCTGTTATCCTCGACCGCCTGCTTCAGATCTTCCCGGGGCATTTCCCAGAGCCGGTTGACCAGCTGCCCCAAAAGGGAATTCTGAAGCATCACATTGTCTACTGTCACCTCAATATAAACCATCAGACAGGACAGGCTGCTCTCCCGTCCCAGCTTCATGGGACGAAATTTAATATCCGCGCAGTCCCGGCACTGTTCCCTCATCCAGCGTTCGTTCTTTTCCAGTTTCATGGAAACCGGCTGTTTTTCCTGCATCTTTTATCCCCCTTCCCGTCCCTTGCTTTATTGATAAAAAAAGAAGATGCCTTTTCAGACATCTTCTAGGATATACAGTTTTTCTCTTTTTATGCGTGATCCCGCAGGCTCCGGGCGATGGACTGCTGCTGGTTCATAATATGGCATCGGATGCAGGCTTTCGCTCTCTCCTCGTCCCGGCCTGCGACTGCCTCATAGATCTCCCGGTGTTCTTTTAAAAGAGTACCCCGGGTGCGGCTGTCTTTCAGGTATTCTACCCGGTAACGGTACATCTGCTCCCGCACATTATTGATAATCTGGTTCAGACGCTTATTATCTGTAGCCTTATATATAATGTCGTGAAAAGCCACATCGGCCTCCGCAAGAGCAGTTACATCCTCCGCCTCCTGCAGCCGCTCGATCTCCTCCAGCGCCTGTTTCATTTCCCCAATCTCTTCTTGGGTGATCCGCTTGCAGGCAAACTGCATAGCCAGTTCCTCCAGTCCCAGACGTACTTCCAGCACATCGTTTAAGTCCTTCATCGTAATCTGGGCCACCTGCGCCCCTTTGCGGGGAATCATGATCACCAGCCCTTCCTGCTCCAGCATGCGGATCGCCTCCCGCACCGGAGTCCTGCTCACCCCCAGGCGGTTGGCCAGAGCGATCTCCATCAGCCGCTCTCCCGGCTTTAACTCTCCGCGCAGAATCGCCCTGCGCAGGGTATTGAAAACCACGTCCCGCAGGGGCAGATACTCATCCATGGTCATCTCAAATTCAGTCGTCATTGGTAACTCCTCCGTTATTATAGGGGGTTGTCAGAAATACCTGTTTCGCCAACCTTCCTCTCCGAAGACGGGCACAGGCCTCTTTTGCTCTGGCATAACTGTCAAAAATTCCAAACACTGTAGGGCCGCTTCCGCTCATCATCGCCTGGAGTGCTCCGCACTGCAGCATCTGTTCCCGAATTCCCTGGATTACGGGATAAGCTGGAACCGTCACTTCCTCCAGCACATTTCCCATAGAAGCGCACAGCGCCGGAAGATCCTGGGCTTCCAGGCTATGGATCAGGCTGTCCACATCCGGGTGCTCCGTGATCTGATCCGCCTTCAGGTTCCCATAGACAAAGCGGGTCGAAACACTGACAGCCGGCTTCCCGATCAGGATGAAGCATTCCGGCATAGGCGGAAGAGCGGTCAGCTTCTCACCGATCCCCTCTGCCAGAGCCGTTCCCCGCATAAGACAGTAGGGCACATCCGCTCCGATCTTCACTCCCCTCTCCATCAGTTCCTCAAGAGAAAGATCCAGATGAAAGAGGCGGTTCACACCGATCATGGCGGCGGCAGCATCCGAGCTTCCCCCCGCCATTCCCGCCGCTACCGGAATAAACTTCTCCAGCTTGATGTCCAGTCCGCCCTTTACCTGGAATTCATCCATCAAAAGCCGGGCTGCCTTATACACCAGATTGTTCTCATCCGTGGGCAGATACGGACGGTTGGTCTGCAGACGGATCCCTTCTCTGCTGCTTCTTCTCAGATCCAGCTGGTCATACATCCGGATTGTCTGCATGATCATCCTCACCTCATGGTAGCCGTCCTCCCGCTTTCTCAACACATCCAGTCCCAGATTAATTTTTGCCATTGCCCGTAATCTCATGGTTTCCCCCATATTTTCTCACTTTTTTCAGAAGAATTTTGGCTTTTCTTCTGAATTGATGTATTTTACTGCATTTTGTATATTGTATTCATATTCATACAATCTGTATTATACATGAGTGCCGGCTGAAATGCAAGCCTCAGAAGACTCCGGCATTTTTTGCCACCAGAATCGGCTCTCCCGGCTTCAGCTGATCGTCCGTCATCTGGTTCAGCTCCCGGATTTCTTCCAGGCTGGTGTAAAACCGTTTTGCCACATCCCAGAGCGTATCTCCCTGCTGCACCATATAGCAGACGATTCCAGGAAGTTCCTCCAGTTTCTTCCGATCCAGAGGCCCCTCTTTGATTCCGGAGATAATTCCCTCGCTCTGCTGCCGGAACACCACCGCGTTCAGATTGACCACCGCTTTCACTTCAATCTCACTGCTGTCCGCCATATTCGTGGACAGCTGTTCCAGATCTGTACGCAGATAATAGACACAGTTCTCATCCATCCCCGCCGCCTCGATCAGATGGCTGAAAGGAACGGTCTCTTCCACCGAATAAAACGGCATCTCATCATCTGTAATAATGTAGAGGATCCTCACCTGAATGATCCCCTCAACCCGGATTCCCTGATCGGTCACTTTCGCCTCATCAATCCGGATCTCACCTCCGCTGTGGCAGATTTGAAGAATCTTCCCCTGCCCTCCCTGCACGGTCACCCGTTCCTGCAGGCGGCACTTAGAATCATTTCTCATAAGAAGAGAGGAGACCATATGCTCCTTCTTCACGGGAATACAGGATTTCTTTGGCGTATAGACGTCCTGGAGAAGGGAGAATTCTTCTTCTCTGTAAAATTTCATATCCAGTTCCAAAACCAGATCCGCCTGAATGATCCGCTCTTCTCCGTCCGCATCCGGCTGTACCTCCAGCCCGGTCTGCTGCAGCTGCGCCTCAATCTGGGGGATCAGCTCCTCCGAACATCCCGCGCAGGCTATCTCTCCCACAAAGGGCACCGCCTGTTCTGCCCACTGAAGAGGATTTTCTTCCTCTTCTCCCGCATACAGGATGAATAAAAAGAGTTCCCCTCGAACCTGTACCTTCTCCTGTTCCGGCTTAAGATCCAGTCCCCGCAGCTGGACATCACTCCAGAGAATCCGATGTATATTCAGCTTGTTGGAAGGCAGCACCAGCTTTTCCTTCCGGCGCATCGTGTCTTTTTTATGTACACACAGGGAAAGCGCCCGCAGTTCCTTCTCTTTCGCCGAAACTCCTTCCTGATCCTTTAAGCCCACCGGGATCTCCACGTCCTCCAGCTCCTCCACAAAAGCCCGGAACGTGACAAGCGCCCGGATATTCAGCTTCCGGGAATGGATCAGCCGCAAAGTCAAATCCTCGATTTCCCATTTCAGACACACCTTATCTCCGCTCTCCAGTCCCTCCAGATACAGCGTCTCCTGAATGGGGATCTTCCCTTCCAGACTGTGCACCCGGTGCGCCTCATCATCCGCCACATAGAGAAGATGAAAAATCAGTTCCCCCCGGATCACCGCATTTCCGGCATTGATCTGCACCTCCTCGATCCGCACCTCCCCCTTCTTCTGTATCATGCGCCCCACATCCGGACATGCATCCGGTACATTGTAATCCTCATCGAAAGTCACCTGATTCATTGCCTCGCTTTTTGTCTTAAGCATGCGCAGATTTTTCTTCGTCAGCTCCACATAGACTCCCCCTGTTCTTTTTATTTTTCTTTTAGTTTATGAATTTTCCCCCGGGAATATGCCTGCCGGCTCACTCAAAGACTACCGGCAGATCGCGGCTGGGAATCTTCACGGCCAGATACGGACAGGAAACGCCGCCTCTTTGCTCCTCCTCCGTCTGCGGTCCCAGAAGCTCTGTGGAAAAATAGATCGCGTCTTCCGTAGCCGCCAGCTTTCTGACCTGTACGCTGTATCCCCCGCTGCTCTGCCGCCCGTATCCCCGCAGAAGATAGAG
>OLQH01001278.1_pt1 | contig 20636 bp, 19 predicted proteins | sample 1672671 | NCBI WGS metagenome assembly OLQH01 (sample SAMEA3136712, study PRJEB25190) | human gut metagenome
GCCGGGTTTTATCCTTATCGGAATCAAGATTGTGAACTCGTTTCGCAATTACCTAAAGTGTATAGTCGGGTTCTACTTTTTTGACCGCATAATTGGCGAGCATAATCAGGATAAAGGAAAATACGGACTGATACAGGCCTGCCGCGCTTGTCATACCGAATTCCTGCAAATACATCAGGCTGCGCGTCACATATGTGTCAATCACATCCGTAACCTCCAGCGTCATAGGGTTGTTGCCCGTCACCTGCCAGAACATCTGGAAATCCCCTTTCATAATGGTGCCGATGGAAAGCAGCATCAGAATGACCATTGTCGGCCGGATGCACGGAAGCGTAATGTTCCATATTTTCTGCCACATTGTGGCTCCGTCCACATCCGCCGCCTCGTAAAGCTGATCATCGATATTCACCACACTTGCCAGATACATCACAGTACCATAACCCAGGTTTTTTAAAAGGCTTGCGCCGATCAGGATAGGAATCCATACTTTCGGATTGGAATAAATATCAACACTGTTCAGCCCCAGCTGACGCAGCAGGGTATTTACAGCGCCGAATTCATAATTAAACATATTGTATACAAAAGCGCCGACCACAACCCATGAAATAAAATAAGGCAAAAACATCAATGACTGCGTGATGCGTTTGAAATGCTTGTGTGCCAGTTCTGATAATAAAATGGCGCATGTAATCTGGAAAAAAGTATTAACAGCCAGAAAGGCCAGGTTGTACAGGATTGTATTGCGTGTAATAGACCAGGCTTTGCCGCTTTTAAAAAAATAACTGAAATTCGCCAGGCCGATCCAGGGACTTCCAAAGATGCCGTCCTGGTAATTGAATTCTTTAAAAGCAAGCACGATGCCTGTCATCGGGATATAGCACATCAGGATTACTGCAACCGCCGCCGGAACAAGCATCAGCCACTTAATGCGGTTTTTCTTTAAATCGTTCAACAGCAAATGTGTTTTTTTCATCCGCCCTCCTCCTTTTCTGTATTAAGCATAACAGTTTTTGAATTTCGATTTCAACGGAACAAAATTTGGAAAGGAACACAGAATGTTGCTGTTTCGTCATAATGCCTGATTATATTTGTGCAGCTATAAAAACAGATGTATAATATGTTCATAAAATGAAAGGGGAAATCTGCTATGATATCCGTTTTGATTGTAGATGATGAAAAGCTGGTGCGGGATACTCTGGCAAATTACATAAATTGGGGAGAACTGGGCGCAGATGCCGTATACCTTGCGGAGAACGGCGTATGCGCGCTGGAGCTTGCGGAAAAAGTGCAGCCTTCCATCGTGATAACTGATATTAAAATGCCGCATATGGAGGGCATGGAATTTGCGCAGCTCATCCGGGAACAGTTCCCCGGCAGCCGCCTTGTTTTTTTGAGCGGCTATACGGATAAGGAATACCTGAAGGGCGCCATCCATTTACATGTTGACGGGTATATTGAGAAACCTCTTGATTTACCGGAGATTTCATCCATGGTTCGTCAGCTTGTCTGTCTGTGCCTCCGGGAAGAGGCACAGAAGAATCCTGAGCTGTTTTTTTACCATGGGGATACAAAGGCAGCTTTACTGAACAAAGATGTTTTTGCGCTTACCAAAACGGATTTAAGCCAGATCAAGGCATTGCTTGGAACAAATGATGAAACAGCGCTGCTGCTTGCATTGCATTCCCTGTGCGCCCGGATCCGCAGGTGTGAAGGTACGCCGCCGGACTATGTACGGAATGTATATTCCCAGTTAGGCCTCCTGCTTGAAAGCGCCGCTGAATTCCATGGCGCGGCTAAAGCACAGGCTGCCGGCGGTGCTTTTGTATATATGACTGCACAGATGGAATGCTTAAAGGATCTGGAAAATGAACTTTTACGAATTGCCGTACTTTTGTATGAAGAAATCAGGGAAAGGAATTTCGATCCGGTATCACAGGTAAACGGGTATATCCAGGCACACTTTACGGAAAGTACGGTTACTGTGGACGGGATCGCACGGGATTTGAATTTTAACACCAGCTATCTGTGCGCTGTTTACAAGAAAAAAACCGGGCAGACAATCAATGCCGCGCTCACGAAAGCCCGCATTGAGCGGGCGTGTGAGCTGCTTAAGGAGCCTGCCAGAAAGCTGTACGAGGTAGGGGCGTGTGTCGGTTATACAAACGGGAAATATTTTACCAGGGTATTCACAAAAGAAACAGGTATTTCCCCGCGGGAATATAGGGAGCGTCATCATGAAGCAAAATAAATTAAAATATATTTTCAGATACATCATTCAGGATGCAAGCCTACGTGTAAAAATGGCGCTTATTTTTTTCATGGTGCTGATCCTGCCCTTTTGTTTTTTTACCCTTTACGCCACGCGGCGCATCAGCTCTGTGATTCAGGAGCAGACCTTTTTGGCGGCAGGCAAGACCTTTGAGGAAACCTTTACCGCCGTGCAGTCACGCATCGAGAAGGTAGTCAATGTTACGGAGCTGCTCACCTATGATGACATGATTTATAAAATGGCGTCTACTGATCCCCAGGACTATCCTGTTATTTATCAGCTGGAGGATTCCAATGCACTGGCAATCTCCTTTAATCAGCTGAAACAGCTTTCCGGTGTGGAAAACATCCGTCTGTATGTGAAAAATGACTATCTGTATTCCAATGAGAATACCCGCATTTTACCACTGGATTCGGCGGCGGATACAAACTGGTATAAAAAACTGTGGCAGGCGCCTTCCAATCGATGGTACACGCCTCTGGATTTTGCGGATCAACCCTCCCGGGAGCAGTCTTTTTTTTCCTGTATGAGGGTGATATATGATCCAGATACCCTGACTACGCCTCTTGCCGTCCTTCGTGTGGATTTATCAAAAAGCATGCTGGAACAGGCGCTTAACCGGACCGCCATCACACAGAATGGCTTCATGCTTCTGCTTTCCGGGGATAACACTGTTTTATCCTCTGAAAATGGAGCCGGCCAGAATCTGCCGGAGGATATCGGGGCTTCCCTTTCACAATCCGCCCAGGATACCTGGAATACCATTGAATTAGACGGAATACCCTGCTATACTTACAGCGCCACGCTCCCGCCTACCGGATGGACGCTCGTTTCGGTGATCCCTTATACGGATATTTATTCCGTCGGCCGGGCTTTGCGCAATGAAATGATTGGGATCATGGCGGCGGTTGCAGGGGCTGCCTACGCCGTTGCACTCTATTTGAGCAACCATATGCTCCGCCGTATATGGCAGCTGTCGGAAACAATGCAGAAGGTAGAGGATGGAGACGTGGAGGTCCGTTTCAACAGCGAGGGAAAAGATGAAATCGGACAGCTCATTCTGCATTTCGACCATATGATGGGGCGTATCCAACAGCTGATGGAGGAAAAAATCCGGTACGGTTTTGAAATTAAGAATCTGGAGCTGAAAGCGCTCCAGGCACAGATCAACCCCCATTTCCTCTATAATACGCTGGATACCATTAACTGCATGGCGATCCAGAAGGCCGTGCCGAAAATCGCAGGTGTGGCCACCTCCCTGGCCACCTTTTATAAAATTTCACTGAGCAGGGGAAAAGACAGGATTCCTGTCCGCGATGAAGTCCTGCATGCAAAGATGTACCTGAGGATCCAGAATGCACGCTTTGAAAACCGGATTCAAACCAGATGGGATATTTCTCCTGAAATCGAAAATCTGTACATTATAAAAATAGTGCTCCAGCCAATCATTGAAAATGCGGCTATCCATGGAATTTATGAACGGGAGGACGGAACGGGGACCATTACGGTACATGGATACCGGAAAGGGGAAGACGTATATATAGAGGTGGCCGATGATGGAATCGGAATGCCACAGGAAAAAGCCGATGCGGTATTTTCTTCTCCGCCGGGTGAAATCGCACGGGAGCCGGGCGGATATGGTGTTAAAAATATTATTGACCGTTTAAAGATAGCCTATGGATACGAATATGGATTATCCTGCAAAAGCGTCCCGGGCGCCGGGACGGTGGTCACAATCCATATTCCGGCAGTCATTGAAATTTCCAACGAATAAAAGGAGCATATTTATGGAAAAAATATATTGTTTTACGCTTGATGATAACATCCGTTTTATGGAAAATGTCTGCCGGCGGAAGGAACCGTCTTTACTACAAAGCCCTTATCTGGCGATGCTCTTCCGTCAGCATAAAGAGTTTGGCTGCAAGTTTCAGCTCAATATGTTCTACAGCTATTATCCCGGAAGTTTTTCACTGGCTGATGTTCCCGATACTTATAAAAAGGAATTAAAAGAAAATTCCGGCTGGCTTAAATTTTCTTTTCATGCGCGCCATAATGATCCCCCATATCCTTATGAAGATGATGTAGCGCTTTTGAAGCGCGATTTTGAAGATGTAATGTCACAGCTTTACCGAATCGCAGGCCCGGACGCTGTGGCTCACACCACTACCATACATTATGCGGCAGCGTCCACGGAGGGCTGTTCCATGCTTGGAAATCACGGTATCAGGGGCCTGATTGGTATGTTTTATGAAAAAACGGGAAGGGAAGCCCTTCATTATCATCTTTCGCCGGATGAGGCGGAAAAACTTCGCAGGGGAGAATTCGTATATGATGCACAGACGGGCTTGACCTTCGCGCACAACGATATCATTCTGAACCAGCATGGGCTCGGTGAAACGGAAGCTATTATTGAAAACATGATTCAGAATGTGGAACGGGGGCAGCATACGCCGTTTATCCAGTTGATGACCCATGAGCAGTATTTTTATGAAGATTATGCTGCCTGGCAGCCGGACTTTGAGGAAAAGCTTCATTCCGCCCTGCGCATTCTCCACCAAAACGGATACCGGCCGGTTTTCCTGGAGGATGTTATAGGAGGGAAAACAGAAGGAGGGAATACGGAAAAACAATAATTATTTTTTCCCTCCCCATTTTGGGAAAATCTTGAGAATTACCGTTTATACTTAACATAATAGGATAGAAATAAATGAGAGAAAAAGGTGATGAAACAGAAAATATTGATCGTGGATGACGAGTACGGCATAGTGGATATGATGAAGAGTTATTTTCAGGCGCGATATGAGGTCCTGACCGCATACAGCGGCAAAGAAGCGCTGGAAAAGGCCGCCCGGAATCCGGAGCTTATTCTTCTTGACATCAACATGCCTGAAATGGATGGCCTTGCGGTTTGCCGGAGGCTAAGGGAATATATCAGCTGACCCATTTTATTTCTGACGGCGGCGGGGCTGGTCATTTATAACATTTTGAAGATCGCCGTATCCAAACGGATCAGACAGTTCGGGACGCTGCGGGCCATCGGAGGAGAAAAAGGACAGCTCTATGCCATCGTCACCACCGAAGTCCTCCTGTTATGTATTGGCGGAATCCCCGCCGGAATGCTGTTGGGGATGCTTTCGGCAGAGGGGATTCTGTCCGCCGCGGCCGGAATGCTGTCACCGGACATTTTTTTAGTGAATGACGCCGCACAGCTGAAACGGCTGATTACGGAAAACAGCGGCGGGAAAGGCCTTTTCCTTGCGCTGAGCGCCGTTATCACTTTAGGCTTTGCTTTGATTGCGGCTCTGCCTGCCGCCCGGTTGGCCGCGAATGTGCCGCCTGTCGTGGCGATATCCCATACCGATACCAGAGTCAGGCGCAGAGGGCGGAAGGCGAAACGGATCAGGAGCTTTGAACGGAGATATTGGAAGAGCTGGAACATTACGGCGGCTATATCAGCATCGGAAGCAGCGGGTTTGTCAACGGTGTTCAGATGATTGTAAACAACGGCCTGTACACAGAGCTTACAGGCAAAAGCGTCTATGAGGAGATACTTCCTGTTTTGAAAAAGGATGCGGACAGAAAAGCATTCGACACCACGCTGGAGGAGCTGTCCCGCCGGATACCGGGAACCACTGTCTCTCCTTTGAGCAGACGGACAAACAGCTGGAGGAAAGCTTCGCCCAGATTAAAATGCTCGCCTGGGGGCTGATACTTTTTATAGGACTGATTGGGCTGCTTAACATCGTTAACACCGTCTATACCAATATCCACACAAGGATCAGTGAAATCGGGCAGCCAGTCAATAACATTAATTACTTTGATACCGTTGTAATTTCCGGCGGTGAATCTGTCCAGAGTGAGGACACTTTTTTCATAATTGTCACGGATGGATTCCAGCGGCCTCATTTCCCTGGAGAAGGTTTCTTCAGAGGTCATGTCCGCAGTTACCTGGAAATAGTAGCAGGCATCCTGTCTGTGTGCGACGAAATCAACCTCCGTGTTCCCTGATTTTCCGATATTGACCTGGCAGCCGCGGCGCAGCAGCTCAAAATAGACAATATTTTCAATGGAGAAGCCTAAATCATACTTCTGTCGGGGGAGCATGTGGCTGCGCAGCCCCAAATCAACAACGTACCATTTGGAATTGGATTTCAGAAGTTGTTTTCCAATGATATCGATACGATCGGCTTTATAAAATATAAAAGATTCCTTCAGGGCTTTTATGACGGAAGCGTGCGCCGCGTGGCGGTCGTGCATAATTCGGACAAAACCCGCACGATGGAGGTCTATACGGATCTGCCCGGCATGCAGTTTTTATACCGGAAACTTTATTGAGTCGGACAAGGGAAAAGACGGCAAAACCTATGATTTCAGAGGCGGATTCGCGATGGAGACGCAGTTCTTTCCGGATACGCCGAACAAACCGCAGTTTCCTACGTCGGTGTTTGGACCAAAGAGACATTATCATACGGTGATGGAGTATCGGTTCGGCTGATAGGAAATGAAAATAAAAACGCAGAAAAGGATTTTTGATGAAATTTCTTTTCTGCGTTTATTAAGTTAGATGGTAATACTTAGCCCGTCATAGGCGGCTAGAAAGCCATGCTGTTTTGCTGCGGCAGAGAGTTCATTATGAAGCGGACAACATCCATGGGAAAAGTGTGTAATAATAAAAATGGTAGAGGAATCAGCGCATCCGTCAGCAAGCATTTTTTCTCTGATCTGAGAACATTTCTCAAGATTGAGGTGACTGCTGCAGGAAGCATTGGTACCCATAGTACAGTCAAGGCTGACAAGATTAAAGTGCATGGAAGAAATAGTTGCCCATGTTTCTTCACAGATAGATCCAGTATCATTACCATAAAAAACAGCTTTTCCATAATTGTCTGTAATTGCATACAGTAAACAGTTTTCGCGGGGGTCGTGCATTGCTTTTAAAGGCATAATTTGATACTGCCCGGTATAAAATGGAGAAAATGCAGATACTGTTTTAAAATCTATATAGTTTTTTAATTCTGTGGGAGCTTCTGGATGAACCAGAAGCTCTTCGTACATGGAACGGCATTTTTCATTTCCGTATAGGCATAAAGTTTGGGCGCGCAGATTATAGGCATAAGGAGCAGCCCGGAGAATAAGCTGCAGAGGATAAAAATGATCTGAATGCGAGTGCGTGAGCAAAACAGTTTTTACAAGATCAAGTTCCAGGCCATAGTGAATGGAATGATAGAAAGTATCTGGTCCATAATCCATCAATAAGTCATCATTGATTAGTACCTGCGGACGGCTCCGGAGATTTTTTCCTCTCATGATACGGGCATTTTTGCAGTTACTGCATTGGCAAAAAGGAGCAGGCCAGCCTTCTGCAGCGGCAGTGCCGAGATATTGAAATTTCATGGGAATCCTCCTGTGGTTTTAGCGGTATAAATAAATATCAAGCAGACCGCTGCATTGTTCCAGTATTTTGCGGCTTATCAGAACGGCACCGGAACGATATGGATTGGGCTGAATCTGTATAGCTAATTCCTGACTGCCATCAAAAACTTTCAACGGACTGGTATTTTTGCCGGATTTTATGTGATAGCAGAACATAAAAGGTTTTCCGAAACAACTGTAGCAAAATTTCAGACCATCCATTTTTTCAGGTAAAATCGGGTCGATCAAAAGACCATTTTCACTGAAACGTATGCCAAGCACATTTTGAATGAGCTGGCGGATGTAGATCCCGGGACCGCTGGAATATAGACGCCATCCTCCTTTTACGCCGATAGAGCCGGATTTCAGGAGATCAAAATGCTGCGCGTATTCATAGCGATCATTATAAGCTCCATCAGAACTGCTGAAGTAAAGATTGCTTTGTCTGATGAGAGCGTTTGGAACGCTGTGCTGGATTAAAATAGGATTGATTGTAAAGAGGCAGTCCCATGCCTCTGATGCATAACCTAATTTTGTAATTGCTTCAATATAGCGGATATGGGCGTGAGTATATTGGAGGCTGATCTCACGTCCTACATTAGCAGCCTGTTCGGCACGTCGGAACAGATGGCTGACGCCTCCCTGATAATCAGCTGGTTTATCCATCAGTCGAACGCCATCAGGGCATTTAAGCTGCGTATGGATTAAAGCGACATTGCATTTAGCCTGATCGGCATCAGCAAGTTCTGCGATGATACTTCTGGTCATAGGGAGAAGCCTGTGATGAATGCCCGTTATTTGGTCGCTGGGGTGGATCATGTGGGTATAGTGTTGCCCGCAATCAAGAAAACCGGCAATAACTCCGTCTTTGATCAGGATATTTTCAAAGGCATCTTTTACTTGAAGTTTTAAATCTTTGAATTTTGCAGCCAGGGAGATTGCCGTTGCTGAATCTGCAAAATTTTGAAGTCTTTTTGAAGCTTCTTGCAGACTGCCCTCGAGTGCTTCAAAAGTTTGAAAGGCAAGTTCGACAGTCCATGAGCTTACGAGCCTCTGCTTTAAATCATCATTGGCAGGTTGGAGTGTATCATCCCAGTCGCCTCCTGCATAAGTGATCAGACCTGTATTTCCGATCATGCGTGTTTCAACGATATTTGATAGGGCGAGGGCAATATGCGCAAGCAGAGAATCTTTTAAATCTCCATTTTCGTAAGGAATAAGTTCTGTCAAAATGGAAAAATCTCCGGATGCATATAGATAATCGGCAGTACACTTAAGCGGCCAGAATATGACATCACCATGACATTCGCCGGGATTGATGGAATATCTGTCGAACATAAACCATTGAGGCCATTCGCGAGTAAGAAAATCCTGATGAGAAAAAATGTTGAGGAGAATGGATCTTACTAAGTGGTAGCGCTGTGTGGTCAGGAAAAATTCAATCGGTCCTTGACAAATATCCCGTGTTCCCCAGGCTGCTCCGCAGGGCTGTTCCAATCCGTGCGGCATGGAAAAGTGAATCATCGCATTGTGGGCATACCATCGAACCGTTTCATTAAGTATAGCAACCTGTTCTGTGTCTGATTTTGGAATCAGGCAGAAATGGTTGATCAGGGATTCGTAATATTCTATTCCTTTTTGCTTTTCCCTTTCGAAAGAGGTTGTCTGACGAATATCTTCGTATTCTTCCAAATATCCGCGGATTACTACAGAAAATTCGGAGCGCGCAGATATGGAGAGTGTCAGGAAAGATTCGTCAAAGGGGGCGTTGTCCTCGAAAAAAATTCTGTCGTCGCTGGCAGAAAATGAACACTCTGGGAGAGAGAGATTATAATGCAAGCCGGGATAGACATCACTTTGTAGGGTAAAACAAAATTCGTTTCCGGAGGTTGAGAAGTATACAGGGTTTGTATATTCATTTGTTCCCATGACAAGCTGAGAGGTAAGGATAAAATCATAGCTGTTTCCATTAACACTGCTGACATCTAAGGTCAGATTAGGAGCATTTACGGAGGTGTATGAGGTAATCAAAAGAATGTCCGTTTCCAATTTATAGTACCATCTGGAATAATTCATTCCCATTTCATACAAGGCGGGCAGATTAAGAAGACGATAAGTGTCGTTTATTTTGACATATAATCGCTGACCGCTGTTTTTCATTAAATTCAGAAAACCTCTGGGGGTCGAAAGCAGTTTGTGGAGATCAGTGTTCCCTATTACAACATGGCTGTTAAAGATGCCATACATATATTGCGTGGAAGAAATAAGAGAGCTGCTGATCTGCTCCTGGTCGGGAGGCGTAATGATGATTGTGCCATGAGGACGTTCTGATAACAGTTCTTTTTCTTTTGTTACAACATGGGTATGGTCTTTCGTAAAGAAAGAGAGCAGGGTATTATCCTGATATTCTTCCAGAGTGCGTTCCGGGAAAAAATGATTCAGTTCTTCTGGCAAAAAGGAATCAGAAGAAAAAGGCATTCCAAAACTCTTTCTGATTTTGACAGGATTTATGTACTGGAAGCATAGCTCTGTTTCGGAAGACGATAAAAAGGCATCTTTAATTTTATCCTGATATTCTGCTTCTGTAACGGCGTCCGGATGATCTGGCAGGAAATATCCATAAAAAGAAAGTCTTTTTTCGCCGTTCAAAGTAAAGCGTTCTGTCTGCAGAGCAGTATATGAGAATTCATATTGAAGATTTTTATCGCTAAGATTTCCGATAAGGGCTTCAGGAGCATTATTTTCTTTGCTGGAAAGACCGAAAAACTGCAGACCGTCAGTGGAATAATGAGCAGCTTTTGCGCCGAGGATACCTTGCTGCAGGTATGGAAAACAATTATCTGCGGGCATATTTTGTCTGGAGCAGATGATGTATCCGTTTTTCGTGTTAAAAATGGAATGCCCTAAATATTGTGAAGTATATAATTCATTTGTATAGATATTGTTTTCGGGGGCGATTCCAATATCCTGGCCGTAAACAAGGTCGACAGACTGGGCACAGCCATTGAGAACAACATCCCAAAACCAGCAGTTTTTTACTGGGCGGAAAGTTACAGTATAAGAGATTTTTGCAATTGTTCCACGATATTGAAGGGCTTTTTTGTGATAAAAGATACTGCTGCCGGAGTGTATGCCGAGCAGGGGATAGGATATAGGACCGTTTGGAGTATGGATACGAAGATATATATTATTTACGGATCCATCTTTGGCATTTCCCCGGAGTTGATTTATGAGGAAGTGTCCCTGCTTGAAAGTAAATACATCGCCGGTGGGCAAAAATGTGTAAGCCGCGTCGCCTTGTGTTAAGGACAGGAAGCGGTTCATTCTACTCATGATACTCATGGAAAAGAATCCTTTCTTAAATATTAAATAGTAGCATCAAAATGGAAACGTTTTCCTATAAAGTAAATAGAATTCAGAAAAATAAATGGGATAACTGGATTATATGAAAAACAGAAAATTATGTCAACAGGAACAATAAAATTATTTGAAAATATAATAAAGTACATAATATATATAATTAAAGAGGGAAGGGGTGACGACTTGTTTAAATTGAATAAAAAATAAGAATGTAAACTGGCGAAAATAATATATTGACATTAAAACAACGATGATTTATGATAAATACATCAAAAGAAATGGAAACGTTTTCAGAAAAATAAGGAAAATACAAAAGAATGGAGGAACAAAATGAAAATAAAACAGGGACTCCGAAATCTTTCAAAAGAATTGAGGAAGAATTGGGTATTGTTTTTGATGCTGATTCCGGCGTTGATATATTTTATTATTTTTTGTTATATCACCATGCCGGGAGCTTATGTGGCGTTTGTAAATTATAATCCCAATAAAGGAATCTTTCACAGTGATTTTGTAGGATTTCAAAATTTTGAATTTTTGATCCGAAATGGAGATTTGGCGAGGATAACAAAGAATACACTTCTTTATAATGCGGTATTTTTACTTCTGGGACATTCTATTCAGATTGTTTTGGCAATAATGTTGTCAGAAATTATGAATAAAGCATTTAAGAAAGTATCACAGTCAGTTATTCTTCTGCCTCACTTTATTTCTTATGTAGTAGTTGGCGTATTTGCTTATAATTTTTTTAATTTTGATAATGGATTTATTAATTCTTTGCTGGTTAATATGGGCATGGAAAGAATTTCGTTTTATTCTACGCCGGGTGTATGGAAGTATATTATTGTTTTCTTTTATATATGGAAAACAACCGGATATGGAATGATTGTTTATATGGCAGCGATTACGGGAATCAGCAGTGAAATATATGAAGCATGCTATATAGATGGGGCGACCAGGTTTCAAAGAATTTGTTATGTAACGCTGCCTCTTCTGAAACCAACATTTATTCTTCTGGTTTTATTTGGATTGGGAGGAATTTTGAGAGGGTCATTTGATTTGTTTTATAATCTGATCGGTACAAATTCGACCCTTTATGCGCAGACGGATATTATTGATACATATGTATACAGGAGTCTTGTTGGTTCATTTAATTTTTCATCGAGTGCTGCAGTGGGATTATATCAGTCGGTATTTGGGTTAGTATTTGTTTTGATAATTAATTTGATTGTGCGAAAAATCGAGCCGGAAAGTGCTCTGTTCTAAGGAGGGGCGAAAATGAAAAAGGCAAGAAAAGAGAATCGGCCGGCAACCCATATTAAGATGGGGAAAAGCAATCGGACGTTTTCGATCATTTGCTATATAGTAATTGGACTTTTTGCGGTCGCATGTTTGTTTCCGTTTGTGCTTATGATTACTTCGTCTTTTATGACTGAAAATGAAATTGTGAGCGAAGGATATAAATTATTCCCGAAGGAGTGGACAGCATCAGCATATGTATATCTCCTGGATAATCCGAAAAAATTATTGGATGCATATAAAACGACGATTATTATTACGGTAGTAGGAACGATACTGGGGCTGGTCATTATGTCTATGGCGGGCTATGTCTTGAATAGAAAAGATTTTAAATACAGAGGATTCTTTTCTTTTATGATTTACTTTACTACATTGTTTTCGGGTGGTCTTGTTCCTACATATATTTTGTATGTCCGTTATCTTAATCTTAGAGATAATATTTGGGCGATGATTTTGCCGGGACTTGTAAGTGCGTGGTCAATATTCCTAATGAGAAATTTTATGAAGTCTATTCCGGATGAACTGTATGAGTCGGCGACAATGGATGGAGCCGGGGCGTTTACGATTTATCTGAGAATTTTTATGCCGCTGGCAATCCCTTCGCTTGCAACGGTAGGATTATTCTTGGCGCTGGGATATTGGAATGAGTGGTATAATGCCAGTCTGTATATTGATACAGCATCAAAATATCCGCTGCAATATTATTTGCAGAAAATGATCAATCAGACAAGCATAGAGGCTTTGACAAATACGGGGCATGTCATTGATGCGGGCTTGGTTCCTACGCAGTCTGTAAAAATGGCAACAGCGGTTCTGACTACGGGACCTATTATTCTGCTGTATCCTTTTGTGCAGAAATATTTTGTTAGCGGACTGACGGTGGGGAGCGTAAAAGGATGATTCGCAATAAAGAAAAAAATAAGATGGAAAACTATGAAACAGGAGTAAAATCACCTTTACTTTTAAAAGGAAGGTTGATAAAATAAAGGAGGAAAAAAATGAAATTCAAGAGACTTATGAGCACTATTTTATGCACGGCGATGGTGGGGTCACTTTTGGCCGGGTGCGGAAGCGGCAAAAACACAGAGACTGGGGGCGGTACAGAGCCTATTGGAGAGAAGCAGGAAGCCGAAGCGGGTAAAGTGGATCTTTCGGAGCATGTAACATTATCACTTTATTTGTATGGTTCTCCGGGAGCGGCAAATGAAGATATTTTGGCGGAGATCAATAAGAAACTGACTGAAGATATTAATACTTCCATAGAGGTTAAATATATTGACTGGGGAGATATTAATACGAAGTATCCCCTTTTGTGGGCGTCGGGAGAAGAGTTTGATATGGCATATGCTTCGGTTAATACAGCAGTGCCGTTTTATACACTTGCGAAGCAAGGCTCACTGTATGAGATTTCTGGACTTTTAGATAGCTGTGCTCCTACTTTAAAAGAGGCAATAGGAGAATCTGGATGGACGGCAGCATCTACTTCGGAAGGGATATTTGGCGTTCCGAGTTTAGGAGCAGGATATAATAGTTACGCATTTGTTTATAATAAAGCCAATTGTGAGAAATGGGGCATTTCGGAAGTGAATGATCTGGAATCGTTTGAAGCTTATTGTGATGCATCTGTGAAAAATGGTATTTATCCGATTAATGGAAATGCAGAAGTAGCGATGGACTTTTATCATATGCTGGAGCAGACAACGGGCAACTGGGTTCCGGCTCCTGGCATTGCAAGCAACGAAATGTATCTTATGTGTGAAAATTATCATAGTCCTGAGAAAATAATACATCCGGCATTTACAGAGGAATTTGAACAGTTTGTTATTAAGCTGGACGAGTGGTCAAAGAAAGGGTATTGGCCTACGGACATTTTATCGGCTTCAACCGGGGATAAAGAAATGTACAAGAATGGTCAATGTACTTCATATATCACACATATGGGAGACTGGACAGGAAATTATACAGCTATCCACGGACAGCTTCCCGATCAGGATATTGATGCATGGTATTTTGCAGAGGATAACAATAAAGTAATGAAAAGTTCTCCGGCACAGGATTTGACAGTTATCAATGTGAACAGCAAATATCCGGAAAGATGCTTGATGGCGATTGAGAAGTTTATTACAGATGAATCATATTACAGATTGTGGCAGAATGGTATTGAGGGGCGGCAGTATGAGATTGTGGATGGTTATCTTGAAAAGCCGGCATCGTTTAATGAGGAAGTTGATGGAGGCGGATTTTCAGCATGGGCATTTAGCAATAATGAGTTTAAGATTCCGCTGAGAGTAGAGCATCCGAGCCGCTATGAGAAAATGGAGGAATGGGGAAAGAATCACATTGATGATCCATATATTGGATTCAGTTTTGATGATTCTGCAGTAAAAGCAGAATTGTCCGCAATTTCCAATGTGAATTCAACTCTTGGAATTCAGTTGATGCTGGGAAAAACAGAGAATGTGAAAGCGGCGCTTGAGCAGTATAGGGAGCAACTCAAATCGGCAGGTATTGACACTGTGATCGAAGAAGTAAAAACACAGGTTCAGGAATTCGCATCCGCCGGATGATAAATGGTTTCTGGAAAAAGTCACATACTGTTTCAATGTGTGTGGTTGCGGCGGGGGTGCAGTATTTTGCAGCCCCGCTTTTGATAATCCGGCAGAAAGAGGGAAGAAGAAATGGCAAACATCAATATTAAAGATATTGCGAGATTGTCGGGTGTAGGTATCGCGACAGTTTCCCGAGTTATTAATCAGACGGGATCGGTAAGCGAAAAGACAAGGAAAAAGGTAATGGACGTTATCAATGAATATAATTATATACCGAATAACAATGCCCGCAATTTAAAATTAACACAATCAGAAAATATTGCGCTTTTTGTAAAATATATTTCAAATCCCTTTTTTGAAAAAATGATAGAAATAATTCAGCAGGAAGTAGCATCACGAGGGTATCCGCTGCAGATTCAAAATGTAGATGAGAATTCGGATGAACTTGATTTTGCAATCAGTGAATCTATGCAGAGAAATTTATGCGGTCTGATCATTATGGGGGGATCTTACTCTTCTTATACAGAGGCAAAGTTCAAGCAATTAGGGATTCCTTGCGTATTGCTCACAGTAAGTTCTGAGGGGAATGTGGATCCTTCTTTGTATTCAAGCGTTACGATTGATGATGAGCTTGAAGGGTATCGGGCAACAAAATATCTGATAGATATGGGGCATCGCAAGATTGGCTTTCTTTATAAGGATATAGAAGGAGTGGTAACGCCGAATTTATTACGTTATAGAGGATATGTTAGGGCTTTGGAGGAAAGCGGTATACCAGTGGAAGACAGGTTGATTGCATCAGCAATTCCTACAAGCGGTGTCGGATACTGGGCAGGGTTTCAAACAATGAAAGGCTTGATGCAGAGGAATCCGGATATGACGGCTATTTTTGCCTTTTCGGATGTTTTGGCAATCGGCGCGGCAAAAGCTGTTTTGACTTCGGGGAAAAAAGTTCCGGATGATATTTCCATTATTGGATTTGACGGCATAGAGATGACGGAATTTTATAATCCGACATTAGATACCGTATATCAGCCTGCGGCGGAGATGGCTCTTTCGGCTGTGTCCCTGCTACATGGGATGATGAATGGAGAAAAAGCACAGCATTTAGTTTGTGATTCGGTTATTATGAAGCGCGGATCAGTAAAAAAGCTGCAATAAAGAGGGAATATGAAAGAAATAAAAATTTTGGCGGTAGGCAACAGCTTTACAGAAGATGCTTTTTATTATTTACATGATATTTTTGAGGCATCAGGAATCAACTGTCTCGCAGTTAATCTTTATATCGGAGGATGCAGCCTGAAACGGCATTGGGAGAACATTGAGACAGGGGAAAGGGTATACGAATATCAAAAAAATGGGAAAACTGAGGGGAAATATGTATCCTCAGAAGAGGTATTGAATGCAGAAAAATGGGATTATATTTTGACGCAGCAGGCCAGCCATGACAGCGGAATGTGGGAAACTTATGAACCGTGGCTGGAGAAAGTGATTGGATTTTTCAGACAAGAGTGCCCGACGGCGGAGATTTTGCTTCAAAAAACATGGGCATATGAGACTGATAGTACGCATGAGGCGTTTTCGCGCTATCATAACAGTCAGTATGAGATGTATGAAAGGCTGTCAGAGTGCTATGAAAAGGCGGTAGAGAAAATAAAGGCAAGGTTGATTCCGAGTGCGGATGTGATTCAAAAGGTGCGGGAAGAAAAAGGGTTTAGATACAGTGAAGGAGAGAAAAGTTTGTGCCGGGATGGCTTTCATATGGATATGATTTATGGAAGATATTTGGTAGCGGCGCTTATTTTTTCGTTTGTGACTGGAAAAGATATTAGGAAAAATTCATTTATACCGAATGGGGCGCAGAAAGAATTGGTGGAAACAATTCAAAGGACGATCATAGATGCGCTGAAATGAAAATAGAGCGGAGGGTAAAATGGAACAAAATAAACTTCGAGAGCTTCTGGAAAGTATGTCGATTGAGGAGAAAACAGACCAGCTTCTTCAGGTAAGCGGAATATTTTATGAAGAGGATGGAGTAATTACGGGGCCGGCCAATACGATGGGGTATACGGAAGAGGAAATAGAACAGGCAGGAAGTGTTCTTGGATCTGTAGGGGCTGAAAAATTAAAAAATATCCAAAGAGAATATATGAAAAAACAGCCGCATCGTATACCGTTGATTTTTATGGCTGATATTATCAATGGTTTTAAAACGGTTTTTCCAATTCCGCTCGCGCAAGGGTGTTCGTTTGAGCCGGAGATGTCAAGGCGATGTGCCGAAATAGCGGCAAAGGAGTCTGCTGCGTCAGGGCTTCATTTGACCTTTTCTCCAATGGTTGATCTTGCGAGAGATGCCAGATGGGGAAGAGTTATGGAATCAACAGGGGAAGATCCATATCTGAATAGATGTTTTGCGAGAGCGATGGTAGAGGGGTATCAAGGGGTGCATGAATTGAGAGAAAAAGGAAGGATTGCATCGTGTGTAAAACATTTTGCAGCGTATGGAGCGCCGATGGCGGGGAGAGATTATAATACAGTAGAATTATCTGAAAGAACGCTGAGAGATGATTATCTTCCTTCCTATAAAGAAGCGGTAGATGCGGGAACGGCAATGGTCATGACCAGTTTCAATACGTTGGATCGCATTCCGTCTTCGGGTAATAAAAAACTTCTGAGGGATATACTGAGAGGAGAAATGGGCTTTAAAGGGGTTGTTATTTCAGATTGGGCATCTATTGAGGAGATGTGCAACCATGGAATTGCCCAGAATCGAGAGGAAGCTGCTCGATTGGCAATGGAAGCGGGAGTGGACATTGACATGATGACTGGATGCTATTGCAAAAATTTAAGAAAACTGATTGAAGAGGGGAAAATTGAAGCGGCATTGATTGATGAGGCGGTTTTTAGAATTTTAAATTTGAAAAATGAGCTGGGGCTGTTTGAAAATCCTTATAAAGATGCGGATGAAAAAGAGGAAAAAGAAATTTTATTATGCAAGGAACATCGGAATGAGGCGAGAAGGGCGGCTTTAGAGACGTTTGTTCTTTTGAAAAATGAAGGAGTTCTTCCGCTGAAAAATGAAGAAAAGGTTGCATTTATCGGACCTTATGTCTCCAATTGTGAGATTTACGGAGCCTGGTCTATGTTTGGCAGACCGGAAACGACTGTTTCGGCTGAAATGGGAATTAAGAGTAGGTCTGGGATAAATGCAGAATTCCTGACGGGTTGTGCAATGCTGAATGAGTTCGATGGGCTGGAATACATGAAGGGTAAGGGAGAAGAAACTGGAAACGAAAGTGAACAGCTTTTGGAGGAAGCGGAAGAGGAGGCTCAAAAAGCGGATAAAGTGGTATTGTTTTTAGGGGAGCATCGGATGCAGTCAGGAGAGGCGGCTAGCCGTGCAGATATTTCATTGCCGGAGTGCCAGATGGAGCTTTTTCGCAAAGTACGTGCGGTAAATCAGAATGTAGCAGTTGTGCTGTTTACAGGAAGACCGCTTGATATTAGGGAAATCAGTCGTTATGCGGCATCTGTTTTGGTGGTGTGGATGCCAGGAACAGAAGGAGGGAATGCGATTGCAGATGTTTTGTACGGGGACGTGAGTCCGTCTGGTAAGCTGGCAATGAGTTTTCCGTATTGTGTTGGACAGGTTCCGGTATTTTATGGGCAGTTTGCGACGGGAAGACCATACAAAGAAGGGACAGATGAGAAGTATGTATCTCGTTATTTAGATATTCCGAATAAGCCGCTTTATGCATTTGGATATGGGCTTTCTTATACAGAATTTCAGATTGGTAAGGTGTGTCTGAGCGCGTCGCACATGAATAGGGAAGGCGTGATCTTGGCATCTGTACAGGTAAAGAATATCGGCGGAATGAAAGGAAAAGAGGTTGTGCAGCTTTATATTCAGGACGTTTGTGCAAGCGTTGTGCGACCGGTGCGGGAATTGAAAGGAATCAAAAAAATTGAGTTGTTTCCTGGCGAAGAAAAGACAGTTTCTTTTGAAATCAGGGAAGAGATGCTTCGCTTCCATAATGTTGATATGAATTATTTGAGTGAGCCGGGAGAATTTAAAATTTTTATAGGCAATTCAAGTGAAACGGAAAATGGAGCTATTTTTGTACTTGAATAAAATATAGCATAGTTTTATGAATCGAGATATCCGAAACGCATTAAGCAAAGGAAATACGGATTCCAAAAAGGAACGCAGCCGGATGAGCCGTGAACTTTCCAAATTCAGGGTGCATGGGCTGATACGGAAGATACCACACTCCAGAAGATATATGGTGAGCGATAAAGGTCGCCGCATCATGGAGGCACTGATAGAAACCAAACACAGAATCTATCCTGAATTAGCTGTCGGTTAAATCAGCCATAATAAAATATTGCTTTTCATTCCTGCCAGAAAGGACGGGGTGAATACTTGTGGGAGAATATCGCTATTGACGTTTTATTTTTATGTTCTGCTAATACAATAACATACAGACCTGCCAGCGGCAGGTCTGTATGTTATATTGTGTCACAGTAAAAAATAACCCCCCTGCTATGCAGGGGGAGAGAAGTTCTTTAGATATAAGTATGAGCTCCTGTGCTAGAATAAATGTGGGTCTGCAAAACCACAAATAAAAAGCACAGGAGGTCCAAAGAATGGACAATAACAGTTTAGCTCATAGTGCGCCACGAAACAAGGGTGCATTTGTTATGCGGGTGGAACCCCCGTTCGGTAAGGTGCAAGCCACACCATCGGAAGCGAGTCTTGGGATTGTACTGGTAACGATACAGTCTAAGCGTAGACAGTAAGGCAGTAGAGTAGCCATTGAGCACCGAAATAAACTTAGATCCAGCAGGCCGACGCTGTTATGTGAGCGGAAGGTAAGACATCAGTTTATCGATATGGCGAGATTTCGGATGCTGCTGCGGTGTCGGAGAACCTATCATGCTGTACAAGAACAATGCATCAACGTGGGAGAGCCAGCACTCCCCGGCAGAGAAAACTGCCGGTATGCCGTATAACCGCAAGGGAGGAAAGCAAACAGGGTGAGGGCAGTCGGACAGCCGGATAGTACCGGAGAAAGTGGTGAAAGCCGCTGGAGTCAAAGGAGGAGCGGATGAAGCTGGAGAGGGCCAATCCGCTGACACTTGATTTTCGGCCGCATATTTTCTGCAATGGAAAGGAGCTTCTATGTTCCCGCAGTTGCAGCATGAGCTATCAGCCATATCTGGAAGGAATCCAGGATATGGAGGTGGAAGAAAAATAGATTTCAACAGAATCAAAAGCCGCGTCACCCAGGAAGATTCTGGGATTGATCAGTAGGTGCTTTAGAAAAAAATCCTTTAATACAGGGATCAAAGCTTTGGAATCAGCAAGGCTCTTATCCTCATCCGGGGAATCGGATTTTTTTTCCACAGGGATTTCCGGGTGCGCCTTAAGAAAATTCTTGTTATAAAAAGTAATATCCCTGACAATACCAAGCCCATTGGTGATGATGCCAAACTTATAGGCGTAGCAGAAATGTCCGTTGATATACATCTGCTGGATGGCCGGATTGGCGGCGGCATGGGAAGGCATGGAGGCATAAGCGGCTTTATAAGGGTCGTAGGAATCATGCAGTTTTTTTGCTTTTTTAAACGCTTTCAGTTGTTTGATAATGGAATTGGCATATTAGGGATAAAGAAGATGCCTGCGGGGTCTGCAGGTGGCAGCATGAAAATGGGAAACAAAGGATACCGGAACAATTTCATCAAGGTTA
>OLQH01001286.1_pt1 | contig 20555 bp, 18 predicted proteins | sample 1672671 | NCBI WGS metagenome assembly OLQH01 (sample SAMEA3136712, study PRJEB25190) | human gut metagenome
TGTGTATAGACATACATCATACCTCTCATAACACCGTTCGTTCCGAGTGTGAAGATCAGTGACGGAACACCCATCACAGAGACACCCCAGCCGTTAAACAGTCCGATCAGCGCCCCGATCAGAATACCGACTGCAAACGCAAACGCCCAGTTTTCACCGTCACGAAGCATACTGGATACGACCGTTGCCGTAAATCCGAGGTTCGCACCCACCGATACGTCGATCTCTCCGACAAAGATCGCAAATGCCATACCTACAGAAATAATAATATACACTACGCTGTCATTAAAGCAGGAAATAATATTCTCTGAAGTAAGGAAAGCGGGGTTGATCACTCCAACGACTGCAAAGAGCGCGATCAGGAACAAAAAGCTGCTGACCTCTCTTGTTTTTATTATCTTTTTCATGCTCCCACCTCCGCTTTTTTCGTAATTCCAAAGGAAGCGGACATCAGGGTATCCTGATTGATATCAGCGCCCGTAAATTCTCCGTTGATCCGTCCCCTGCATACTGTCATGACACGGTCTGACAACTCTACTATTTCTTCCATATCTGATGAGATCAAAAGGACTGCGACACCCTGCTCCCGCAGCTCATGTATGATCGAATACACATCTCCTCTGGCCGCTGCATCGATTCCTCTTGTAGGCTCATCCATCATAAATATCTGCGGGCCGCGTTCCAGCCATTTTCCGAAAATAACCTTCTGCTGATTACCACCGGAAAGGCTTGAGATCATGTCATCCGGCCCCATGCACTTGGTATGCATGATTTTGATCTCATTGGAAGTTGCCTTTATCATCTTGGAGTCAGAAAGTGCCAGACCGGACTTATATTGTTCCAGATTTGCAATAGTAGTATTAAAGGTAAGATCTCCCTTTAAGAAAAGTCCGTTGGCTTTTCTCTCCTCAGTGATCATGGCAAATCCATGTTCCATGGCTTCCTTTGCACTGCCGAAATTCATAAGGCGGCCATTAAAATAAACACGCCCTGCCGCTCTGGTGCGGACACCGAAGATGGTCTCCAGAAGTTCTGTACGCCCTGCCCCAACCAGACCATACAGTCCGAAGATTTCCCCTTCCCTTACGTCAAATGAAATATCCTGTAAATGAGGTTCAAACTTTGTGGACAGATGCTGGATAGACAAGATCACATCTTTTGGTGTATTGTCAACCGGCGGAAATCTGTTTTCAAGAGAACGGCCAACCATAGCTGCGATCAGTTCGTTCATGTCTGTCTCATCAGAACGTTTCGTCATGACCAGATTACCGTCACGAAGTACGGATATTTCATCACAGATCTCAAAAATCTCATCCATTTTATGAGAAATATAAATAAGAGAAATCCCCTGCTCTTTTAACATTCTCATCATCTCGAAGAGCTTATCTACCTCCTGCACTGTCAGGGAAGAGGTAGGCTCGTCAAGAACGATCACCTTTGAATTATAGGATATGGCTTTGGCAATTTCGCACATCTGTCTCTGTGACACGGACATGTGCCGCATAGACTGTGTCAGATTTACAGTCATACCGAGTTTCCTGAAAAGCTCGGAGGCTTCCTTTTTCATTCTTCCTTCATCGATCACACCCATGGAGTTGGTGGGATAACGGCCAAGGAACAGATTATCAACCACATTTCTTTCCAGACACTGGTTCAATTCCTGATGAACCATTGCAATACCGTTTTCAAGAGCATCTTTCGGTCCGGAAAAGCTCACTTCCCTGCCCTCAAGGAAGATATTTCCCTCATCCTTTTGATATGTACCGAAAAGACATTTCATCATCGTTGACTTACCGGCACCATTCTCACCCATAAGTCCCATAACCGTTCCGCGTTTCACATCCAGGTTGATATGGTCCAGAACTCTGTTTCGGCCAAAGGACTTGCTCATACCGCGTATGGATAAGACGATATCATCTTTCTTATCTTCCATATATTTTTACTCCTGTATATGTCTATTGATATTTTCAGTATTCAAGCAATTAGGGAGAATTTCTTCTCCCTAATAATCCCATTTGAACGGATACCAAATGATATAATTATCCGGTACCGTCACAGCTGCTTACTGATTCAGTAAAGATGTATAAGAAGCTGCGTTGTCTGTCTTAACCATGTTGATGGCAAATGCGTCGTACTGGCTTGGATTTCCAAGACGGTTTGTGATATTGGACTCTGTCTGTCCGTCACCGCCGATGTAATCTACATCCAGGTTAAGAAGATCATCGTAGTTCTGAAGAAGCGGCTGATATGTTGAGCTTAAGAAGTTATCAGAAGCATTGTAGATATCCAGCCATACTTTCTTAGTCGCATGTGCACTTTCCTCAAGCTGTGTGGAAACAGGCTCGTAAACTTTAGTTGAATCTGTAAAGTCTTTATAGTTATCAGCGGTAACTGCAACATTCAGTGCATAGTAAGAACGTTCGTCCTCTTTGTACACATATACATCATCGCCCAGGACATTCCCTGCTTCGTCGGCTGTACCGATACCTGTGTCGATATCTACTCCGTCAAGAGCATTGCGGAGAACGCGAAGGGTCAGATATGCCTGTACATCCGCATGCTGGCTGATCGTTCCGCCGTAGCCTTCTGCGATAGCAGCCACTGCATCATTGTTTGCGTCATATCCAAAGGTCGGAACTGTGTTGTCCTTTGACCAGGCATTGAACATGGACATGCCCATACCATCGTTATTGGAAACAACAACGTCAATCTCATCGCCAAAAGAAGAAGCCCATGTACCGATGGCATTACCTGCTGTGGCAGCATCCCATGTAGCACCTGCAGAATTCTTCATTTCCTGGGAAGCCAGCTCACGGATGGTATATGTCTTTCCTCCCACTTCAATGGAACCATCCTGTACAGCTGATGCGGAACCGTCTGAATTCGTTCCCACCGGTTCACTGTTGATGTCACCGTCTTTGTCAACACCTGTACCAAGTGCCTTACGAACACCTCTTGTACGTGCGATGGAGTCATTATGTCCAATATCACCGATTGCCAGAACATAGCCGATCACGCCGTCACCGTTGCGGTCAATCTTATCAATATTATTCTCGATATATGTTTTTACCATTTCACCCTGCAGCTCAGCACCCTGATTTGCATCGAATCCCACATAGTATGTATCATCATTATAAGTAAGAGCTGCCATATCAAGTGCGCCTGTAGAACTGTTGGACGGCTGGCGGTTAAACCATACTAAAGGTTTATCTTTGTTTGCCACCTCAGATGTGTCAGCTGCCGGTTCCTCTTTGTCTGTCTGTTTTGTTGTGTCCGCCTTGTCTGTGGAGGAATTATCAGAACCGCATGCGGTAGCTGAAAGTCCAAACAATACTGCCATTGTGATCAAAACAATTTTTTTCTTCATATGCCATTTTCTCCTTTTCCTTCGACACTTTTTTCGTGTTCTTTGTTGATATTGACAGTATATCTGATATTTGATGAATAAAACATAGAATATTTTTTTGTAAACATTGAAATTTTTAAGATTGGGTTCGTTATATATGACAATATTCGACATACTTTCTTTATATTATAATGCTTTTGTAGTATTGACACTACTGCTTGTGATTTTCTTATTCCTAAATTCCAATGGCCGACATTTTTGCCATGATCTTTTCTGTCCTTGCCTCCAAATCCTTTCCCATGAACTTCAGCAGCAACAGGTCTGAAACAATGCTGCCGTCTTTGGTAAAAAGCACTCTGTCGGCTTTGGCAGCTACCTTTGCGTCATGGGTCACAAGCAGGATCGCTGTGCCTTCCCTGTTGATCTCCCCAAGCAGCCCCAGGATTTCCTCTGCCGATTTTGAGTTAAGGGCACCGGTCGGTTCATCGGCAAAGAGGATCTCCGGATCATTCATCAAAGCGCGGCAGATTCCGGCGCGCTGGAGCTGTCCACCGGAAACCTCTGTGACATCCCTGTATTCCAGTCCGTCAATGCCCATTATGTTCATCAGATCCTTTGCCTTATGCATGAGTTTGACAGAAGCCCTCCTGCCGCCCCACGCTGCGGGAAGAATAATATTGTCCAAAAGGTTCAGGTTCTTTAACATGGTGGGCTGTTGAAAGATAAATCCCATCTTTGTCCGGCGTACATCCGCAAGGGCATTTTCGCTAAGTCCGGATAACTCGGCATCTTTGAATTTCACTGATCCGCTTGTGATACTGTCCATGCCGGAAAGAGTATGCAGCAGTGTGGTTTTCCCTGAGCCGGAAGGCCCCATCACTGCCACAAACTCACCTCTTTTGACTTCTGCATCAACGCTGTCCAGCGCCTTCACCTGTTCATTGCCTGTTCCAAAAGTTTTGACTATATTTTTTCCGGTAATAATATTTTCCATACTTTATGCCTCCTTAATAAATCTCGAAATTTTCAGCCGGCCAATCTCCCATATGCCGAGCACCGTAGCCACCATGACGCACATTCCAATCATCAGCGGAGAAAACAGATAGGCAAACCAGGGGTTTCCTGCAAAGCTGAAGGTGGCAGCACCGAAAGAAGAGATCAATACCCCGCCGGCCGCCTCACCCAATGTATTTGCCAGAATAACACCCACCACTATCCCCAGGGCTGTCACGGTTACGGAGCGGGCCATATACTGCCTTCGGATATCCCCACTTGTGAAACCCATAGACTTCAGGACTGCGATGGAATACCTGTCTTTTGCCACCAGCATTTTCATAAACAGCAATGTGACCAGTATAGTAAGCAATACAGCCACAGCGGCGGAAGCATAAGACGCTTTTTGTATGGCATCCAATGTACTGCCGAAGGTCTGGCGCACATATTCGTCGGCAACTGCAGTTGTGGCAAACGGGAACCTTGACTGATATTTGGACGCTGTTTCTGCTGCTGCCGTCTTATCACGCAGTTCTACCGGGATAACCACCCGCATGAAATCAGCATTTCTCGTCTCAAACGAGGCTTTTGCCGTTTTCCCGGCATTTGTAATATCGGAATAAATTCCGCATACGGTCATATGCTTTTCTTCGCCGTCCACGATCAATGTCAGTTTGTCTCCCGGCTTTTTTACAAGTTCCTCAGCGTTCAGGGAGGAAAGCGCGATTTCCGAATCAGTTGTCGGCGCGCCGCCCTGCGAATACATGACAGGGAAGGCATTATGGTCACCCAAGTCGACCCGCAGCCGCTCCATACGGCCGTCTTTTGCCGGCATACTGAATACCATACCGGAAAGCACCGTGTATCTCTCGATCTTTTCATCCGCCGCAAGTGCAGCACTGATATCCGCTGCTGCCTGTAAAACGTCAGTCGACTGTGTCTGCGCCAAATGTATTGAAAAATCATTTTCCCCAATGCCCATATATGTCATAAAACTTCTTGCCGAAATGGTATTATAGATGTTCTGCGGAACTATCAAAATGAAGGATGAAATAACAAGCACCGCAAACATGGTCGCATAGAGTTTTTTACGGGAAAGCACATCCTTGACACCAAGGAAGACATTACGCGAAAAGAGTCTGTTTTCACTGAAACGAAATCCTTTTGCCCCTTTCGATTTTTCCGTAGGCGCACCAAACCGCACAGCCTGCGCCGTGGGTATTTTACGAAACCGCCGCAAAATTGATTTCACATACCACATCACTACAAGGAAGATGAGTAAAGCGCCCAAGGCTCCTATGAGCGGCGCGGCTGCACCCCTGCCGCTGTCTCCCATATAAAGACGCATATTCTCCATTAATGGGGTACTAAGGGGCAGTGAGAATAAAAACCCCAAAATACAGGCTGACCCGGCAACTGCTCCGTACTTGGCAGAATACAGCTTTGCGATGTCTTTAACGGGCAGGCCCACGGCCTTCAGCACGCCAATCTCTCTGTAATCCTCCTCGATTTTGGCGAGAAGTGTAAAACGAATACAGAGAAATGCCACGATGATCACAAGGATACTTATCATGATCAGCACTGCGATCATCATACCATCTGTCACTGCGTTCATCATGATGAGCAGCGGCCTGCTGATAACAGGCGGACCGTTGGCAGGCAGTTTAGCTGCAAAATAATCCGACTGAAACGCCCGGAACGCCGCCTGGTCTTTCAAGCGGAACTCGATCAAATATTCCATGCTGCCGAAGGTTTCCAAATCCCTGAAATCATTTTCGCTGACAAGAAACCGCTTGGAGCCGGCAAGATCAGGGTTCATTGCTGAATCGCGCAAAAATCCGGCAACCTTCAGAGACACACCATGTACAGTCAGGTTATCGCCTACTTCCGCGCTGCCATCCTTTTTATAGCCAAGAGGAACATAGACCTGGCCGTCGGCCGGATGAATCACATCACCGTTTAAATCCAACAAAAAGTCGAAATCTTTGTTTTGCGTGGAAAAGCCGTTGTCCTGTACACTTTCCTCCAGCGAATTTTCCCCTATGAAAATATCAGCCCCATTCACATTGAGGAACCTGGCTAGTTGATATGCCTCCACGTTTTCCTGGGAATCTGCGAAGCTTTGAAGCCGCTGACTGTCAATATCACCGGAGTGCATCTGCAAAAAGTGAACTGCCTTTGCCTCCTCCATCAAATGGTCAACCGCACCGAACAGATTGATACCCAGCATACCTGCAGCCGATGTCAAAACCGCGGCCGCTGTCATAAAGGCGGCAATCGTGATTGATATCAATTTACTTTTCCGTATGTCATTCATGATCAGTTTTCCATACATTGTGTGACCTCCTTCTCTGCTGTCTGAACAGACTTGTTTTTTTAATATCATGACAGTTCCTCCTCATTTTTCAGCATCTGCTGTGTCAGAACACCCAGCAGCAGTGTCACAATCCCCACAAAGATTGTCGGTATAAATATTTGAGCGCTCCATTTTTCAAAGATGATCCCATACAATATCTGTCCTATGGGAGCTGCGCATTGAGCGACTGCTGTCATGATTGCCATGACTTTTCCAAGATTTTCATTCGGTGTCATTTTTTGAACCTTCGTGACGATGTAAATAGAAATGATCGTCATACTTGCCGCAATCGGAACAGCACCCAGCATAAACAAGATAAAGGAGGGGTAATAACCCATGCCAAGTACAAAGGGCATCAGAGATACTGCTGTAGGTATCATCAACAGAGCGCAGGTAATAATCCAGCGGTGCAATGTTTTCAGCCTCATTTTTTTCGCAAAAAAACCAATAGACAATGCGCCTAATATGGTGGCAAAATTAACGAATCCCATTCCCATTCCCATTCCATACAAAGTATCACTGCTCTGCATCGTTACCCGCAGAACAATGGGCACCCCTACAAGGAAATAAGGAACCAGGATCAGGTTCAGCAAGACAGCGATCATGCCGGCCTTCCGTATAAATTTCTGCCTGATAACGTATAGGAAACCATCCTTCATATCCCTTGTGATGGTGGGTATGATATGTCCATCCCATTGTCTTTTCTGAAATGGTATCTTGATGAAAACCTCCATTACAGCAGACAGGAAAAACGAGATACAGCTAACCGCAACAACAGTTTCAAGGCCCATGATCCCGTACAGGATTCCACCCAAAACCGGGGCCGCCACAGCTGACAATGACTGAACTGCTTGAACCAGACCGTTTGCACCCTCCAGTTTTTCCTTTCCCACCAGCAGTGGAATACTTGCCGTTACAGCGGGGGTATATAAGGCACTGACAATAGACAAAAGTACCATGGTGCTCCCAACGACCAAAATAGAAATGCTGCACATGTTCATAAGTAAGATCAGAGACAATGCAATTACGCTGCTGGTAAGATCAAATATCACCATCAGGCTGCGGCGATTGAATCTGTCAGCGATCGCTCCACCCAACGGCGCAAGCAAAAGCGGTATATTTGATATGGCAAACATTGTGGCAAATAAAGATTCGCTGCCTGTTGTATCTAATACATACAGAGAAAGCGCAAACCTCAGCAGCGCTGACCCTAAAATTGAAATGATCTGACCCAATACCATTAAATTGAAGTTTTTTGGTGATGGGATATCCATTATTTTTTCTTGCATCTGAAACCTCCAATACAGACTGACCGTCAGTTTATAAAACCTATAAAAATTTGCATGATATAGCATAACGCAATTATCATGCAAATTTTCCCTTTAGTTCACTAAAATATCCCGGAGGAACTCCCAATGTTTTTTCCATCATTTCAATGAAAGCAGCAGCATACCGGACGCTCTCCTCTTCACTCCACTGAAATAATCCTTCATCAAAAATCACCTGTCCTGCTGCCAGAAATAAAGCAACTGTCTCCTGTGGATAATCAGTGGAAAATACATTTGTGCCGTTATCATCTTTGAATATTTCCGCCATAACAGGTGCAAGGTGCTTTATGCTTAGTGCTAAGCTCTTTTGGTGCATTTCAGCGTTTTGAACCTCATGAAATTGGCGTGTCATATTTTCCTTGTCTTTTATCATTTCCTCTGACTGGCCCTGCCCCATCAAAATGGCCGATATCTTTTGGAGCGGCGTCATATCAGGATCTGCCACGATCTTTTTCGCTTGATCTACCATGTCATCGACCATCCGCTGAATGATCGCATCCATGACTTCTTCTTTGGATTTGAAATAGTAGTAGAATACACCTTTTGATAACCCGTGAACATTCAAGATATCAGTAACCGTTGTTTTGGCATACCCTTTTTCTACAAACAGCTTTTGTGCTGCATCTAATAGCTCGCCTTTTCTTACTTCCGGCTCTTTATGTCTGCGCATGATCTCTTCACCACCTTTTAGACTAACGGTCAGTTTAATAGACAATAACATAGAGTGGTATAAAAGTCAAGGGATGTATTGTACCATTTCTAAAAAAGTTGATCATCCCTAGTATACATAATAGCATATCTTATTGCAATGATTCCTGAGAAGGTTTTTCTCTGATAGATATAGGTAAAAATTCACTACTGTAGATACTGCTTTTTTCTTCATATAAATCTCCTGCTTTCCAAAGTAAACTCTTCACGGAAAATAATATGTTATTATGCACGGAAAGGGCAGTTCTCAACCGCCCTTTAGTAACTTATTTTCTTCTCTTTCCCTAAACCAATGCCGCAAGCCATTAAATTCCCATCCCTTCTCTGGATAAACGTATTGTAGTCATAATGATTATTATAATCCATAATCATATTTTCCGACCAGTTTAAGTTGGTTGTATCAAATTCTAAATTTTCCAGCCAAACCATTTTAACATTGTCTGCTGCCTTCACTGCATTTCGCACATAATCATCCGGACCACACGCTACACCACATTGTCCCCAAGTATTACATCCCCAGGTGAACAATTCTCCATCTTTAGTAATTGCTGCAGCTCCAATATCACCACAGGTAGCGTATATTGCACCTTCCAACATTAACTGAGGATTCTGATTTTCCATGTAGGTCTGTGTTTGTTTCGTCAAAGATGTACTAAGGAACTGTCCCCACCACCATACACTTCCATCATCTTTTAATGCAGTAATGCTCTCTCTTCCGCTTCTTGCGTAAGTAACATCCTCCATTAGAAGCTTAGGCTGGCTGATCAGATTCATCCAGGGATTCAACAGATCGTCTGCGTTTACTGGTTCGCAGAGTACTCCATTTAAATTGGCTCCCACTCCGTATAATTCTCCCTCTTCAGTTAAATAAATCATAAAATATCCATTTACAGAGCAGTCCACATGTACAACATTTTCTGCAATTTTCACATCATAATATACCGGTTCAAGATTATCAATATCATCTTCATTTATCAATCCCATCTGTAAACAATTATTTCTTCCCGTCCCCCAAAGCACATGATCCGCATCAATATAGTAATGATTTAGTAGTGTTACCTTATTTCTTATATAATAGTTACTGATTTTAAATTCTTCCTCTAAATACAGATTGTCTAAGTCATCCACATAAAATACAATATCTTCCTCATTTTCACTATTTACAATTTCAGACTCGTTCCCGACAACTTTATCATGAACTTCCTTCTTATTTTTTTGTTTTTCTGTACATCCTGTGATCGCTAATACTAATATACTGACTGATAATATCTTAAGAATCACTTTTTTGTTCATACGCCCTCTTTTATGATAATTATAATATGTTAATTATCACACTTTCCTTTCTTATATTTTTCGTATCCTGGTTTAATACATTCAGATACTATGGACTTTTAATAATTGCTCTGCTGTAAACGAATTTTTCTTCAGTCTCACGGATTCTTCTACTTATGGAGGGAATTCCCAAAATATTGCTATGTCCAGCTCTTTTTTCTCATCTTAATTAAACCTGCCTTTCCTGATGATCCTATTATACCATCTGGAAAATACAAATAAAATAAAAATAGACAACCGCCTCCAAAAGGAGCTCGATCGCCTACAGTATAGTATGTTTATTCGTCGATACCCTTACACATAATATGAAATGACACTGGAGTATAAAAAAATATTTCCGTCATTCTATTGAAATTTCCGCCATTTTCAGTGTAAATGACGGAGATAATTTATTAATGAGGCAGATAAGTTTAAAATGCCAAAGCAATCATCCTTCACATCAATCTCCTATATCCCTCTAAAATATAGTTGTAACATCAACCACCTATAAGTTATAATCTTATAAAACAGATCCTGCCTATCGGCAAAACTGAAAGGATTACTGACTTATGCTGAATCTGGTAATTTGTGATGATGAGAAATCACTGCGAAATGATTTGAGAAAAGTTCTGGAGACAGAGCTAGAGCTGTCCGGAGAGACTTTTAAGATCACAGAATTCGACTGCGGAGAAGCCCTGGTACGGGCGCTGAACGAAGCTGTGTTTGATGTTATTTTTCTGGATATTGAGATGAAGGATTTGGATGGTGTGGCAACAGCCCGGGAGATAAGGAAAAAGACATCTGCGCCTGAGATCATCTTTGTCACCTCCTACCCTGACTTTGTATTCCAAGGATATGAGGTACAGGCTCTCAATTATATACTGAAGCCCTATCGAAGGGAAAAGATCGTCTCTGTTCTGCACACTGCCCTGGAACGGCTGGGGAGAGATACGGAAAAATATTATCTTGTGGAGTCCAAAGGCCAGACACTGCGCCTTCCCCTCAATCAGATAAGGTATTTTTCCAGTGACAGACGTTCCGTAAATGCCGTTACCCCGGAAGATTTTTACACCTTTTACGGAAAACTTTCTGAGTTGGAAACAGAAATGCCTGATAATTTTGTAAGAATACATAACCGCTATCTTGTGAATCTGAAATACGTGCAGTCCATACAGGGAAATTCCGTTCTGATCGATGAAGAAGAACTGCCTGTCAGCCGTTCCTGCAAACAGGACTTGGCAATCGCATTCGCAAAATATATGCTGGAATAGGTGGAAGAAATGAACACTTTATTATTGTATCGCCTGGAGTATCTATTCAATTTTGTTGGCACCTGCGCATATGTCGCCTTCCTTTTTGTGCTCCTGCGCAGATTTCTTACGCCTCGGAGCGACAAAAAAATATTTACACTGCTGTCTTTCCTTATCCTGCCTTCTCTGTCGCAGCCATATATATATCCTGAAGAGCTGACAGGAACCATAGCCGTTCTGTTGTTATTTATCTTCTATCTGCTGATAGTTTTTAAAGGAACGCTCCTGGAACGCCTGTCCGTCTGCATTGTCATTTATCCCATGATCATATCGCTGAACTTTATGACCGAGAACATAGGTTATCAGCTATGGCATATGAACCAGGATATGTCGCTGTCTGTCCAGACGTTTCTGCATACTGTTACTATTTATCTGCGCATTCCTGTATGGTATCTCATATGGAGAATGAGCCGCCAATGGATTCCTCATGTCAGAGAGCTGACCACGCGCATGTGGCTGGTCATTGATATTATCTGTCTGGCCTCCGCAGTGGGATTGATCACCTTTATCTATTATTCGCCTATGGAAAGGGCCTATACCACCTACCCTGCCTGCATCGCATGTTTCCTGACCGGTATGGGCGGCCTCTATCTGACTTCCTACGCAGCCAAAACAATTAAAAGCGAGATGGAAATGCAGAACCTGAAATACCAGCAGTCCTACTATGAGGAATTGGAAGAAAACCAGAAGACGGTGAGAAAAATCCGGCATGACATGAAAAACCATCTGAGCGTGATTTATTCCTTTATCCAGAACCGGGATTTTGAAGGAGCAACGAAATACTTCCGTGAGCTATCAGGGGAACTGACTGTAAATAACCGTATTTTCTGCAAAAACAGTATTGTCAACGCTGTGCTGAACAGCAAGTATAATACTGCCCTTGAAAAACAGATTGACTGTTTTTTCAATATTTCCATAGATGGGCTTTTAGGTATTGACGACATCAGCCTGTGTTCCCTTTTTTCTAATACCCTGGATAATGCCATAGAAGCCTGTGAAAAAATACAGGAGGTTTCCAAGCGACAAATATCCCTGAAAGCCAGATTTGACAAAGGATATTTCAGTTATGAGATTTCCAATTCCAAAAAAAATACCGTCACCGTAAAAAAAGACCATTTTCTCACAGAAAAGGCCGACAAAACCACTCACGGATTCGGGGTGCAGAATGTCCGTGATATGGTATCCAAATATGAAGGAGATATGGATATCTCTTATACAGAGGATCGTTTTACGGTCACTGTACTCATTGGTAATCTATAAAAACAAAATACAGCAGCGAATAAATGCGGCTTATCTATTATTCATAGACAACCGGCAGCGGATCATTTCAATCCGGCTGCCGGTTCTCCTGCCAAGAAGCTTCCTTATGAAAAATTTTATCTATCCAGCCGATTTTTAACAAAATCGCCTTCTTTCATGATCACATCCAGATTCTCCACGGCTATAGTCCTGATATTTTCCAGCGGATTGCCATCTATCACAAGTAAATCAGCGCTTTTTCTTGCCTCCAGAGATCCGGTGATATCACCTACCCGAAGGGCTTTGGCTCCATTGATCGTTGCGGCAGCTATGGCATCCATCTGGCTGATCCCCGCCTTTTCTACAAACGCGTATAATTCCCCCACCGTGGTCTCCCCATACGGCGTCATCTGAGAGTTAAAGGAGTCTGAACCAATGGTAAGGATAATACCTTTGGCATTGGCTTTTCTCAGATTGTCATAGATTCGGTTCAGCTCTTTTTCCTTTACGGAATCACCCGGATATTTGTCGTGGAGCTTTGGGTCATACTTGGGAGGGAACGTATCAAACCAGGCCGGCATAAAATTAATGGTTGGACAAAAAGCAATCTCCTTTTCCGCCATGAGATCCAGTGTCTCATCATCCAGGGACTGCCCGTGTATGATCAAATCAACTCCTGCCTTGGCAGAATTATAGGCGCTTCCAAAGCAATGGGACCACACAGGAATATGGCGCATACTGCACTCGTCCGCTACTGCCTGTACCTCCTCCATGGTATAATGCTGGTCCATGGCTGTCTCCCAGCGCCAGATGCCGCCGCCTGTTGCCCAGATTTTTATGGCATCGGGATTTTCCCTGAGACGTCTGCGGACGGCTTTGCGGAGATCCCACGGGCCATCCACACACTCAGCCCAGGGATGGGCCGCTTTATTCATCTCTATAGACAGCTTATGGGAGTCTCCATGGCTGCATGTAGCGCAAAAACCCAGCCCTGAAGCCCCTACTCTCGGCCCTTTCATCACCCCTGCCTCTATCATATTCCGGATATGGATGCCGAACCTGGATATCTCTCCAACCGTTGTCAAACCTGTCTCCAGACATTCATGAGACTGCTGTACTGCCACTACAGCCTTCTGTATATTGTCCTCCAGCACCCAGTCACTGTCATTGTCTGTGAGGTTTCCGGAAAAATGCAGGTGGGCGTCAATCAGCCCCGGCATGATGGTTTTGCCGGATATATCTATACAGCAGTATCCCTCCGGTACATCCACCGCTTTCCCCACACCGGCATAAGTAATCTTATTTCCATCCACAAGTACCAGACTGTCTTTCACCGGTGCCGCCCCTGTGCCGTCGATCAGCAGACCGCCCTTAAATGCAACCTTATTCATTAAAAGCCTCCTTCTTCTTTTTAGCTCAGATTTCTGTTTATCCTTCATTCAATCCACCGTCCAGCGTTTTGTTCAATCCTCTGCTAAGCTTTCCGTCCAATCCTCTCCTTAGTCATCTGCAAAGGCGATCATTGAGGCTTCTAAAGGAACATCCGAAGGGAGTGCCTCCACCTGTACACAGACTCTGGCGGGCTTATGGCCTCCGAAAAATTCCGCGTAAGCTTCGTTAATGGCAGCAAAATCATCCAGACTGTTGATGAACACATCAACCCGTGCTACACTTTCCTTACATCCGCCGCCTGCTTTTACAATACTGAGCAGATTATTCAGCACCAGTGTTGTAGCTGCTTTGACCTCATATACATACTCTCCATCCTTTGTGAGAGGGATCTGTCCTGATGTGATGATCATATTGCCGTATTTTCTTCCGTGGCAATAGGGACCCAATGCCGGAGAAGCCTCCTCACTTACCAATTCTTTCAGTTCCATAAACTTTCCTCCATTTTCCTTCCAATATTCCTGTTCCTTAATCTCTGTACTGTACAAGCAGCGCATCTGCAATAGACACACCATCCTCTGTCACAAATACAGGATTGATATCCAGTTCTTTGATGCTGTCCCTGCCGTCTGCGGCCATTTTACTGATACCCACAAGTAAATCTGCCAGGGCATCTCTATCACATACAGGATTCCCCCGGTAACCATTCAGCAGGGGATAGGAATTCAGGCTTTCCAGCATTCTGTGAGCTTGTTCCTTCGTAAGGGGTGCCGGCGCCAACTGCACATCTTTGAAGAGTTCTACAAACACACCGCCCATTCCTACCATGATCATAGGGCCGAAATCTTTGTCATTCTTCACTCCAATGATCATCTCAACACCTGCTTTGAGCATGGGTTTTAACAGTACACCTTCCAGTTTGGCTTCCGGTGCGTTATTCCTGCAGTTTGTCATTACGGTTTCAAACGCTGCGCGCAGCTCCGCCTCATCTTTTATGTTTAATTTCACTCCGCCCACATCAGACTTATGCTGGATATCGGCTGAATGTATTTTCACCGACAGAGGATATCCCAGCTTCTCGGCAGCCTGTACAGCTTCATGAGCTGTAGCTGCCACAGCCTGAGGCGGAATGGGTACGCCATGCTCCCTCAGATAATTCAGACTTTCGTATTCACTGAGTCCCCGGCAAACTCCATGTGCTTTTTCGGGAATTGCCGCTTCCGCATCCTGAAAATCAAAGGCCGCAAAATCCAGGATCTGCTTTAATATACGGCATCCATAGCGCCCTGACGGAAGCAGCGGAACTCCTGCCCTGTGCAGGATATCCGCACTCGCCTGATGTCTTGTGTGCTCAATGAAAGGGATCCAGAAGACCGGCTTCATGTCCGGATTATCTCTGGCAGTGGCTGCTGCCTCCACCATATGGGAAATCGTGTCATCCCAAATCTCCGGTGTGATCGTGTAGGCAATGCAGATAGCATCCACGTGACTGTCCTTTGCAATAGCTTTCATAGCCTGTACCATAACAGGTGTGTTGTATCCAATTCCCGCTGTCATATCAAAGGGATTATTTACAGAACCGTAATCCGGTACTAAAGTCTGAAGATATGCCTTGGTCTCAGAGTGATATTCTGCCAGCTGAATTCCAAACTCATCTGCCAGATCAGCCATGACCCCTGCCTCACCGCCGGATACATTCATAAATACGCACCTCTGTCCCTTTGGAAGTTCCTCCAGCCAGGAAAATGCCGCTGCCAATCCGCACAGTTCTTCCAGATCCCTGGCCTCAATCACGCCATAACGCCTGAATACAGCCCTGAGAACCTTGTCAGCGCCTGATAGAGAGCCTGTATGGGAAGCGGCAAGCTCCTGTGCCTTGCCGGAACGGCCGGTTTTCAATATCACCACCGGTTTCTCCTTTAAGGCAGCTTTTCGGAAGGTTTCCACCAGTTTCCCCGGCTTTGTGATTCCTTCTATGTACGCGGCAACTACTTTTGTGTCATCGTCCTCCACCAGAAATTCCAGATAATCCTCCACCCCTGCCACTGCATTGTTGCCGCTGGATATGGCATAGGAAAAGTTCAGATACGGAACACTTGCCAGAAGAGAACATACCTGTCCGCTCTGGGAAACCAGCCCGATATTTCCCGCCTTTCGCCTCTCCGGCATTAAAAGCCCGAAGGCAAATACTCCGTCCCGGTTATTGATAAAGCCTCCGCAGTTCGGTCCGCACACTGCCAGATCACAGGCCTTCGCCACCTCTGCCAGTTCCTTTTGCGCCGCCTTTCCTTCTTCTCCTGCCTCACTGTAGCCGCTGGCATAGACCACCGCTGCCTTCGTTCCGCAGGCAGCCGCCTCTCTCAAAAGCCCATTGACTGTTGACATAGGCGTACAGATCACCGCCAGTTCCACCGGCTTTCCAATTTCTGCAATGCTTTTGTAGCACTTCCTACCCAGAATCTCCTCTCTTTTGGGATTTACCAGATAGATCTGATCTCCCAGATCCCCCTTCATAAGATTCTCTGAGGCATCTCTCCCAAACCCCAGTTTTTCACTGGCGCCGATAACTGCTACAGAACCAGGGCGGAGAAGACTTTTCAGATTCATACGTCCACCTCCACTTTCTCCTTCTGTCTATATCCTTCCAGAAGTGCCTTTTTATTAAAGTCGATCATCTTTTCTCCCTTAGGCTTAAAGTATTCTTCCAGGGACAGGCAGGCGGCCTCAGCAGATACCAGAGGAATCTGAGATAAAAGTACCCCCGTCATAAAGACATTGGCGGCCCTGGCATTTCCCAGTGCGGCGGCCAGCTCAGTGACAGGTGCCTTTACCACAGTTACGTCGTCCCGCTCCACCTCCCTGTGAATCAGAGAGCTGTTTACAAAGATAGATCCCCCCGGCTTCACCTGGGACTCAAATTTCTTCAGGGACGGCTCGTTAAAAACCACCAGAATATCCGGTTCATCAATATAGGGACTGGCGATCTCCTCCTCTGCTATCTTTACCGAGCAGTTGGCTGTGCCTCCCCGCATGGTTCCTCCGTAGGCCGGCAGCCAGGTCGTGTACAGGTCCGCCCGCAGCGCCGCATTGGCCAATATGACTCCGGCTGCGAGAACGCCCTGTCCCCCAAAACCGGCAAATAAAATCTCATGCATATCAGACTCCCTCCTTTTTGACCAGTTCCCCCGGTGTGTAGTAGGGGATTACTTCCTGTTCGATTCTTTCCATGGATGCCAGAGGACTCAGATGCCAGTTGGTGGGACAGGGAGCCAGAACCTCCACCATAGAGAAGCCTTCTTTGTCTACCTGTGCCTGGATTGCCTTTTTGATATAGCTTTTTGTCTTTTTGATGGATGCCGGATTATGTACAGAGCCTCTGGCCACATAGGCAACCGGCAGCACGGCAATCATCTCCGACAGTTTTACAGGCATTCCAGTAAGACTGGTATCTCTTCCTCTGGGTGAGGTGGCCGTCACCTGATTGGGAAGGGTAGTAGGCGCCATCTGGCCCCCTGTCATTCCGTATACGCCGTTATTGACAAATATAGTTGTAATCTTCTCATTCCGGGCAGCTGCATGGATGATTTCCGCACAGCCGATGGAAGCGATATCTCCGTCCCCCTGGTACGTCAGAACCAGGTTATCCGGCCGCATCCTCTTGATCCCTGTTGCGGTGGCCGGCGCCCTCCCGTGGGGAGCCTGAATCTTATCTACCTCTACGTAATCTCCCATGATGCAGGAGCACCCTACTGCCAGAGATATAATTGTCTTTTTTTCCAGTCCCATCTCTTCCAGTACCTCGCCGATGAGACGGTTGATAATGCCGTGCCCGCAGCCTGCACAGTATCCGGATGATCCCTTGATGCAATCCGGCCCTTTATATTCCTTTCCCATCAGAACACCTCCTCTAATTTTCCATCCAGAATCTCCCTGGCCATGGTCAGGATCCTCTGTTCTTTCGGCGGAACCATTCCGGCCGTATAGACATGTACCGGTGCTTTGCCCTTCACGGCAAGGGCCACATCTTCTACCATCTGGCCAATGGCGCTCATCTCCACAGAAAGGAATGCCTGTGCGGTATCTCTCACCTGCCTGAATGCCTGGAAAGGGAACGGCCACAGAGTCACCGGCCGGATCAGGCCCAGACGGATCCCCTGTGCCCTTCCCATTTTAACCGCACGCTTACAGATTCTGGCTGATGTTCCGTAGGCAACCAGTATGATGTCTGCATCCCCAGTCTCTATGGCTTCCCATCTCTGTTCTCTGTCTTCTATCTGCTTGTATTTTTTTCGCAGTCCCTCGTCATAGGCCGGCCCGCCGTAGGCATCTGTAATCAGGAACCGGTACTCCCCCTCTCCTTTCCCTTTCAGTGCCCAGGGCTTATCCGGATCCACCGGCTGCATTTCAGGCAGTTCCACGCCTTCCATCATCTGTCCCAGGGCTCCGTCTGTAAGAAGAATTACCGGAGTTAAATACTCTTCCGCCTTTTCAAATGCCAGTGTCACCAGATCCACACATTCCTGAAGCGTATGTGGTGCGTACACAGGCAGACGGTAATCTCCGTGGCCGCCCCCTTTGGTGGCCTGAAAATAATCTCCCTGTCCCGGGCAGATAAGACCCAGGCCGCTTCCATAACGACATACATCCACTATCACTCCGGGCAGGTTCTGGGATGCCATATAGGAAATCCCTTCCTGCTTCAGACTGAATCCCGGTCCCGATGAAGCCGTAATCACGCGATAGCCGGTACTTGCCGCCCCATACAGCATAGAGATCGCCGAAACCTCTGATTCTGCCTGCACAAACTGTCCCCCAACTTCCGGCAGGCGCCCCGACAGATATTCCATTAACTCTGTCTGGGGTGTTATCGGATACCCGCAGTATAATCTGCATCCGGCTCTTACGGCAGCCTCTGCCAGAGCCTCATTTCCTTTCATCAATACCTTTCCCAATACTTTTAACCTCCTCCGTTAACTGATAGTAAATACCAAATCCGGGCAAACCGTATAGCAGGTTCCGCATCCGACACATTTATCCAGGTCTACACTTATGTACTCGATCCCCTGGCTGTTTCTTTCGCCGGACAGGGAAACTGCATCCTTGGGACATGCCTTGATACAGTACTGGCATCCCTTGCACCTTTCCTTCTCCACCTTAACTGCCAACCCCATACTCCTCCTTTCTTTTAACTGGTATAATTGGTTTACTGGTCCAACCAGTTTTGATTTGCCTTCACTATATCATCAGTCCTTGAACCTGTCAATTTTATTTTGATATTTTTCGTGATTTTATTAGATTTTAATGAATTTAACAGAATATTTTTGTCTATATTTTTATAGCTTTCCATTATTGATTATTTTTTCACATTTTATAGCTTTTTTCTCTTTTTTGTTAAATAAATATCCCGCCTCTGCGCTCCTCTTCCCGGAGAACTTTCTTATATGCAATAAAAAACAGCCAATGGAAGAACCTTTTTTGTTCTCTCATTGGCTGTTTGGGAGATTTAAAATATATTCTCCACGTAATGTCTCATTTCATTTCTGCTTTTTATCTGTTTTGCCCCGTCTATAATATTTTCCTGCTCTTCCTTATTCATATTTGAGAATCGCACAAGAGCGTCTGAATGCATGGCCAGTTCCATGGTAAAGCCGATGGGGAGTTCTTCATTGTCTATCATACTATCACCTCACATAGATAGTATTTGTGCAATCCGGACGGATTATTCTCCTGTTAAATTTCCAATTTTTCTATGTTCATTGACAAATATTTAACTTTGTCTTATGCTGAAAATAAAAAGAAGGAGGCTATTTTATGTTCAAAGATTTAGTGAAGCAAAACCGAAGCTACCGCGGGTACGATCCCTCCAGGAAAATAACAGAGGAAGAACTGCTGGATCTGGTGGACTGCGCCCGATACACCCCGGCCAGTGTAAACATTCAGCCCCTGAAATATTATCTGGCATACCAGGAAGACACCGTAGCCCGGATCCATCCCCTTGTAAAATGGGCGGCCGCACTCCCTCATCTCAAACTCCCCCATCCCGGCAAAGAGCCGGCCGCTTACCTTGTCATCTGTCAGGATACTCAGATTCACGAATCTCTGACCCTGTTCCAGAAAGATGTGGGAATCACTGCGCAGACAATACTTCTTGCCGCAGCTGAAAAAGGCCTGGGCGGATGCATGATCGGCAACTTCAGCCCCGAAAAACTTTCCGCCGCCCTCAGCCTCCCTGAATCCCTCATTCCTATGCTCGTAGTTGCCCTTGGCAAACCTGACGAGACAGTCATCATTACCGAGGTGACCGATGGGAATACAAAGTATTATAGGGATGATAATGATGTGCATTATGTGCCGAAGAGGAAGTTAGAGGATATTGTTTTGTGATTTGAGGTTTGACTGTTAAAACCGAGATTGTCGCAGACGGACGATGAGAGGGAGATTGTGTGGGGCTGGCCGCTGGAGGGATGGCTGTGTTCCGGGGACACCTCCGTCGCGAAGAGAGTCTAAGACAAAACCGGCATTCCCTCCGGAGCACCGTTCGTATGGGCAGAGAATGCTTTAGATGCATTCTCTGT
>OLQH01001287.1_pt1 | contig 20552 bp, 17 predicted proteins | sample 1672671 | NCBI WGS metagenome assembly OLQH01 (sample SAMEA3136712, study PRJEB25190) | human gut metagenome
AGAGACTTGGTGCTACAATCATCTATGTAACACATGACCAGACAGAGGCTATGACACTTGGTACCAGAATCGTCGTTATGAAAGACGGTGTTGTTCAGCAGGTTGATACACCACAGAACCTGTATCAGAAACCAGGCAACCTCTTCGTTGCAGGATTCATGGGATCTCCGCAGATGAACTTCCTTGATGCTGTTATCTCCGAAAAAGGCGGTAACATGATCGCTACAATCGGTAACGAGCATGAGGTTATTGTTCCTGCAGCTAAAGCTAAAGTTCTCAAAGACAAAGGCTATGTTGGAAAGAAAGTTGTTCTTGGTATCCGTCCTGAGGATATCCATGATTCTCAGATGTTCCTTGAGACATCCCCAAGCAAACCGATGAACTCCGTAGTTAAAGTTTACGAGCTTCTTGGTGCCGAAGTATTCCTGTACTTCGATGTTGACGGAACTCAGATCACAGCACGAGTTGATCCTCGTACAACAGCTAAGACCGGTGATCCGATCAGATTCGCATTCGATATGGAGAAAGCTCACTTCTTCGACAAAGAGACAGAGCTTACCATCACAAACTAATTCTTACCGAATTACAAAAAATGAATTTAACCCCGGGGGATATATTTTCCCGGGGTTTCTTTTTTCCTCTGCACAATTTTCACTTCATCTACAGAAAGGACTCAGTTTTATGAAAATACAGCAAACACTTCAAAAATGCCTGGATGACTGGAACCGGATCAGCGGACTGGATTTTTGTATTCTGGACGAAAGTAATCAGGTTTTTGCTTCCACCGGAGACAGAAAGCTGCCATCTGCCGAAAAGCTTATCCAGTTCCGTGAAGATCCTGCTTTATGTATTTCCAACCGTTCCTGCAGCATCTACAAATTAAACGGCGCATCCGGAGATATGCTTCTGACGGTATGGGGTTCCACAGACTCCGCTTCCACCATCGGAGAACTTGCGGTCTGCCAGGTCGAAAGTCTTCTTACTGCCTATGCGGAAAAAACGGACAAAAACTCCTTTATGCAGAACCTTCTTCTGGACCGCTATTCTCAGGTGGAAGCTTTCAACAAAGCTGCCCGCCTCCACATTGCACCTTCTGTCCGCCGTGCAGTCTTTCTTGTGGAAACCAAGCAGCATAAAGACGAAAACGCTCTGGCAACCATCCGGAATATCTTTTCGGCCCGGACACGTGACTTTATCACTGCCCTGGATGATTCCGGCATTATTGTTGTCCGTGAACTTCAGAGTACAGAGAGCTACGAGGAACTTAACGGTATTGCCTGCATGCTTGTGGATATGCTGAATACGGAGGCTATGACTTCTGCCTGGGTTTCCTACAGCAATGTTGCTGACGATATCATGCAGCTTTCTGATGCCTATAAAGAAGCACGTACTGCCCTGGAAGTCGGAAAAATCTTTTACGCGGACAAAAATGTCTTCGGTTACAACCGCCTTGGTATTGGCCGTCTGATCTATCAGCTTCCGACTCAGGTATGTGACATGTTCGTAGGTGAAATTTTCGGAGAGGAATCTCTGGATTCTATTGATGATGAAACGCTGAATATCATCCGCACTTTCTTTGAAAACAACCTGAATCTTTCCGAGACATCCAGACAGCTTTATGTGCACAGAAATACTCTGGTGTACCGCTTTGAAAAGCTTCAGAAACGATTCGGGCTGGATATCCGTACCTTCGAAGATGCGCTGGCCTTTAAGCTTGCCATGATGGTATCGGATTACATTACCTACTCCCGGAATCACGGAAAATAAATATCTCAGAAAAATAGAACACACTACAAAAAAATCCCGGAAATACCTGACGGATATTTCCGGGATTTTATTGCAGAGATATTTTTATTTCAGCAGCATCAGGTGTTCCGGCGGAAGATACAGATATTTCGGAAGACCCCTGTCCGGATCCTCTCTGAAACTGTTTTTCGGCCGCATCCACCACAAACCGGCCGCTGCCTCCTCACCTTTCCTGCGGATCATATACTGATGTTCAAAAGTTGTTTCGATATACTCGTCCACCTGTACTTCCAGACAATTCTCTCCCGGCTTATCTTCCGGCCTGATCCAGTGTCCGCGAATTCCCACGTGAGTAATATCTTCTGCCACTTTTTCTGCTGTATGAAGTTTTATTTTCCAGTCCGTGGCATAAATTTCATGTTCTCCCAGCCGCTGGACCGCTGAAAAGTTCTTACATCCGGTAAGTTTTGCCGCTTCCAGCATTCTTGGATTCTCAAACAGCCGTTTCGTTTCATCGGTTACAAGGATCCGTCCCCCGTCCACAACAGAAAGCTCTTTACAGAATTTATAGGCCTCATCTCTGCTGTGAGTTACAAGGATCATATCGCCTGGATAATCCTGAAGAAAATCCTGCATTTCCCTCTGAAGCACATCTTTCAGATATCCATCCAGTGCGGAAAACGGCTCATCCAGAAGAATGGCTTCCGGTTCCCCGATCATCATTCTGGCCAGTGCCACTCGCTGCTGCTGCCCGCCGGAAAGCTGGGATGGAAGACGTTTTTCCAGGCCCTCCAGATGATATCGCCGGATCAGATCCGACACTTTTTCCTGTGCAAAAGATTTTTCTCCACGGTAACCACAGCGGATATTCTGCTCTACCGTCATAGTCGGAAATAATGCATAATTCTGGAAGAGGTAGCCAATCCGCCGTTTCTGTGGTTTCAGATTGATTCCTGCTTCCGAATCAAAGACCGTTTTTCCGTTAATTACAATCTTACCCCGATCCGGAGTTTCAATTCCTGCTATACACCGCAGCGTCATGCTCTTTCCGCTGCCGGATGCTCCAAGAAGCCCGATGGCTGCCGAGCTGCCCTCAAATTGTACTTTCAGGGAAAAATCCCGGAAATTCTTTTCGATATTTACACTGACTGCCATCAGATCCACCTTCTTGTCTTCATTCCTCTTCCGGATACAATGTTAATCAGTGCTACAATCACAAAGGAAATCAGCACAATCACAACGACCCAGAAGCCTGCAGTTCCATAGTTTCCGGCTGCGGTCTCTGCAGCTATGGCCACCGAAACCGTTCTTGTTTTTCCAAGGATATTTCCGGCAAGCATAGAGGTTGCTCCATACTCACCGATGGCACGTGCAAAAGCCAGTACCGTTCCGGAAGCAATTCCAGGTCCTGCCGCAGGCATAACCACCTTCCAGAAAATCCGGTTATCGCTCATCCCCAATGTCTGGCCCGCGTAAATCAGATTCACGTCCACCTGTTCAAACGCAGCACGTGCATTGCGGTACATCAGTGGAAACGCAATCACTGCAGCCGCGATCACACACCCCTTCCAGTTCTGTACGATCTTAATATCAAAATTGTCCAGAAGAAAACTTCCAAGGGGTCTTTTCAGGCTGAAAATCAGAAGCAGAAAAAATCCTGCCACTGTAGGCGGAAGTACCAGGGGAAGGGTAAAGATACCGTCCAGTACTGCTCTTGCTCCCGGTTTCAGTTTCATGATCTTACGGGCGCAGAATACCCCCAGAAAAAAGGCGATCACGGTAGCCACCAGACCTGTTTTTAAGGAAATCCAAAGAGGACTCCAGTTTATTTCTTTCAAAAATTCTGTCATCGTTCATTCCTGCACCGGCGTTTATGGCATTTCCAGAAATTACTGTCGGTTTTCTGCATAATGATTATTTGGAGGTACTGCCTGTAGAGTCTGTGCTGTCCTCAGCCTCAGTGCTGTCTGCGGAATCTTCTGCATCTTCTTTGGAATCCTCAGCCTTATATGCTGTGAATCCATAGTCCTCAAATACCTTGATTGCAGCGTCAGATTCTACATAATCCAGGAATGCCTCTGCTGCCTTGGTGTCATCCTCAGATGCTTCTTTATCCTCAATAAGTCCTACCGGATAAAGAACCGGAGTCTGAAGGCTGTCTGCCGGTGCCTCTGCAATAATCTCTACTTTATCCGCAACAGATGCAGCATCTGTCGCATATACTACACCAACTTCATTACTTCCCTCACTGACTGCAGCAAGTACATCTGTTACGTTCTTGCACTCGTTGATCTCCATCTCGTTTACATCATCCATGATTCCAAGGTTGTTGAAAATCTCACGGGAGTACTGTCCAACCGGAACATCCTCACCTGCAAGCGCCATATTCTCGGCATCTGTGATGTTCTCAAATCCTGTTACCTTTGTCTCTCCGTCCTTTGGTTTGATCAGAACGACTTTATTCTCAAGAAGGTCAACAACAGTGTCCTCTTTTGTCAGTTTCTCCTCTGTGAGGGCATCCATCTGTTTATCTGCTGCTGAAAAGAAAAGATCGCAGCGTGCGCCTTCCTCAATCTGTGTCTGCAGTGTACCTGAGCTGTCTGCGCTGTAGTAGATTGTCACATTCGGATAAAGTTCATTGAAATCCTTCTGGATCTCTTCCATGGAATTGCTGAGGCTGGCTGCGATAAAAGCATAAACCTCACCTTTCAGATTCTCATCACCTTTCACCTCTGTATCTGCCGCAAAGACATTTCCGGTCAGAAGGCCTGTTGTCAGGATTCCTGCTGTAAGAGCCGCTAAGATTTTTTTCTTCATCTTTTTGTTTCTCTCCTTTTTTGTTTCGTTCAGTTTCATTCAGTTTTGAATGGTTTCATTTAATTTTACCCAAATGAATGTTTCTTGTCAAGCGTAAGGCCATTGCTGTTTTTTCATACACATGCTATCATAAAATATACCGAGCAGTTTTCACTGCAACATCAGGATCTTAAAAGATAAGGAGATTTTTTTATGAAACTCAGTGCACGAAATCAGTTAAAAGGAAAAGTTATCAATATCAACAAAGGAGCCGTAAATTCCATTGTTTCCATCGATATTGGCGGAGGAAATATTATCACAGCAACCATTTCCTGTGCCGCTGTGGAAGAACTGGGACTGAAAGTTGGATCTGACGCTTACGCTGTCATCAAAGCAACCAGTGTTATGGTGGGAATCGATGAATAAATTCTACACAGCCCAGGAAGTCGCCGATAAATTAAAGATCAAAAAAACAACCGTATACGAACTGATCAAACGCGGGGAGCTTTCCTCTTCCAAAATCGGTAAACAGCTGCGAGTCAGTGAAGATCAGCTGTCCTTGTATCTGAACGGAGGGGCGAAAAACAGTGTCTCCGCCCAGCACCATGATTATCAACCGGAAAGTTCCCTTCTGAAAAGAGATTATCTGCTTCACTCCAGCGGACTGATCATCAGCGGACAGGCATCTCCGGCGCTGGATCTTCTTCTGAATCAGCTGCCTTCCACACCTGGGAACCTTCCTGTGCTGCAATCACATATGAATACCTACAATGGCCTGTATTCCCTCTATTTTGAAAAAGTCCATATTGCCTGTGCCGCAGCAGCTCCTGAGGATGTCCGCAGTCTGGTACCCGGACTTTCTCTTACAGCCCTTCTCTTCTGCCAGTATCCCATGGGCTTTTATGTAAAAAAGGGGAATCCACGGAATATTCATGACTTTCCGGATCTTACAAGAGCGGATATCATTTTTGCAAACCGCGAAAAAGGAAGCAGCCGCAGGGTTCTTCTTGACCGCACCCTGAAATCTTCCGGTATTTCTCCGGAATCCATATCCGGTTACCGTAATGAGCTTGTTTCCGACTATTCCACAGCTGCCGCGGTTGCCGGTGGGCAGGCAGATGTTGCACTTGGAGAAAGTTATGCTGTAAGAAGTTTCCCGGAACTTACGTTTCTCCCCCTTACACAGGAGACACTTTATCTGATCATGCATTCCGAAAATCTGGATACTCCCGGTTTTCAGGCAGTGACCGAAACGATCTCTTCAGAGAATTTTCGCCGCACACTGGCACTCCAGACCGGATATGATACCACTCATACAGGAGAAATTTTTTCTATCTGAGAGTCTGTTATTTATGCACAAAAAAGTCTTGAGCATTGATCTATGCCAGAATCCCGGACATCTTCTTTGTCCGGTAAATAAGGCACTTATCAAAGTTCAGGACTTTTTATGCTTTTATACAGTTAGTTCAATTTTTTCACAGATATTCCGGATCAGGCGGTTGTAACCGGTTATATTTTTCAGCCATTCCAGCACAATGGACACTGCCAGAGAAATTCCCAGCAGTACCAGAACATTTACCACAAAATGACCAAAGGAATAAATAAAATCACTCCAGAAATAATGTCTTATAAATGTATGTATCAGAAAAATATTCATGGAATGTTTTCCAAGGAATAACAGTACCTGGCGGATTCCCGGGATCACTGTGATAAACTCGCTGCAAAATGCGATCACAATAATCGGAAAAATCCCCCAGCGGATCTCATTATATACAGATCCCGGTAATTTCCCATATACTTTGTACAGAACAAATAATATCAGCACCTCCAACAAAAATTTCATGATCTTCTTCGGTCCCCGGTTCCACACCTGCAGCCACCGGTCAGCCAGCTCATACTTTGCTGCACACATTCCCATAAGAAATACAGGAATAAAAGAATATACATTGGTTTCTCCCATGATCTTCAGTGATAGCATATGGGGAACTGCCACAACCAGCGCAAGGATCATCGGAAGACAGTCTTCATTTTTCATGACCAGTGGAACCAGGATCACAAAGATCACCGCAGCGCTCATATACCACCAGGTTCCATTCATGGTTACTGTACCAAACAGGCTATGAAGCCCCAGAAAATCAAGCCCCATAGCTGCCAGACCTTCGATTCTGCTTCCGCCTGAAAAATATACTTTTGATACGTATCCGAACATGCCCTGAAAAATAACCGCAGATAAGATCCAGATGATCCAGAACCCGGACATGGTTTTGACCAGCCGGCCGGCAGTCCATCTCACAGGCGCAGAGCGCTTCTTACGATAACTTAAATATAGTCCGTATCCGGAAATAAAAGCATAGATCGGCACACAAATCTTAAATACACTGCACATATAGATCATGGTATCATCCGCAAATGGCGCAAAAGATACCGTAAATCCCTCAAAGCGCTTTCTTGAAAGATACTGATGATGAAACAGCATCATCACTATGGCAATCCCTTTCATCGCCTGGGAAGCGTATTTATCAAATCGGACTGTTTTTTCCTTTTCCAAAATTTTCTCCTTTATATTACATGTTTTCCATGATTTTTTTGTATACCCGCCTGCAGCAGTTACGGTCATTAAATGCAAATGTATCCTCCATTCGCTTCAGATATTTCTCTTTTATCTGACAGTCAGAAGCCATATATTCAATGATCCGTTCTACCGTTCCTTCCAGTGTATCTTCCACCTCTCCAAATCCGTCCCTCTCATAATCAAAATATCCCTCTGTGTAGGAATGGGAACCGTTGAAAAAGCTCTCTCTGTCAAACTGTGCATACACGATCGGCTTCCTTAAATACGCAAAGTCAAATGCAACCGAAGAATAATCCGTGACCATCAGATCTGTCTGCGCAAAAATCTCTCTGTAGGAACTGGAGCTATCCAGAAATTTCACCCTGGGATCTCTTCGGAACAGATGCAGTCCATCAACAGTATTCGGATGTGGCATAAAGCAGATAGTGTAACCATATTTTTCAGAAGCTTTCAGAAGCTTTTCACTGTTCAGAAGATCATTATAAAAGCAAAAATATTCACTGTGGACGAATTCTTCTCCAAGCTTCCACACACCTCTGTCATCGGTTCCGGAGGAAAGACTTTTTCGCCAGGTAGGCATAATCGTCACGTATTTCCGTTCCGCATGGACCAGCCTGTCAAATCTTGGCATACCAGTAAGCCATACATTCTTTGCCGGATAATAGTAATCATAATTGAATATGGAATCATACTCCTGCTTCGTATTTACCACAAACCCAAACAGATTCCGGTTATATTTATTCAGCCACTGAGACTGATCATCTTTCGTCACTCCATGCTGCAAAAATACCAGTTTCTTATTGTACATCAGATCCCGGTAAAGATACTCGAAACTTCCAAATGGATTCACTACGGTCTTATTTGCCTGAGAAGAAAGGGAAAGATCATTCAGAAGAAACAGGATTTTGTGATTCCAGGAAAAAGGCTCCACAATTTTTCCAAGTTTCCCCAGTTCCCGGCTCTCCGGTGTATTTTTACTGATAACAAAATATGGTTTCACCCCGGAAACCGGATTTTCACAGACATAGCGGAACATAACCTCTCCGTTATCATCTCCCCGGTTGACTCGATCCGAAAACAGCCAGATCTGTTTTTTCTTCCTTGCACGTTTCCATGCACAGAGCCAGCGTACAAAAAAGGCTTTTTTTCCGGGAAGTCCCTGTAACAGTAAAGCACGGTCACGTTTCCATCCAAGTATCAGGGTCCTGCCTATTCGATAAGGTTTTACACAGATCTCATATTGCTCCTGGATTTGATCTTCGTTCTGTTCTTCCAGTGAAGAAATGGATCTTTTTTTTCCGGCAGGCAGCAACAGCATTCCCCTTACATGCAGAAAAAGAGGAACCGCTTTGGCAAATGGTGTATATTTTCCGTAAGAAACATTATACATCTTCCTGATATGACCCTGCTCTTTTTCCGCCCAGCAAACAGAATCGTGAATTCCACCATAAGGAATATCCACCAGATACAGCTTCTCTGTCGCTGTTTCCTTCCTGCACCACCCGAATCGATCCAGTGTATATCTCCAGACTGCTTTATATCTTCGTTCTCCGGTTATCATGCAGAACTCCCGGTTCCTCATCCATGGTTCCACAACCGAAAACTCACAGTGTATTCCCTCATCTGTAAGCTGGAAAATCCTGACATTCAGCTCATCCTGTTCTGAATCCATAACAGCCTCTGTCTGTCTGGGATATCTTTTATTTATATCCGGAAAATATTTATGAAGCAGATAAAGTTTATTTTCTCTTCCTATGTGATGGCTGAATATGATAAGTTCCGGAAATTCCAGATGTTTCAGAAATTCATCAATATTTCTTTCATAGGAAATCAGCTCCACATGTTCCGGATTCCGGAATATCACTTCTGCCAGTTTTGCATAATAATACAGAAGCACATAATCCCCATTCTTTACAAACCGGATTTTTCCCTGTTTTCTGTATTCTTCAAGCCTTTTCAAAAAACGCTCGTAAAACATCCCTGTCTGCTCAGTATCCTGTATAAGATTCTCCCATTCATCCCTGATAAAATGCTCCGCAGGAATCTGCACCCGGGCATTTTCCCCGGAAATTACCGAAATTTTCCCGCAGGATACCGCATTTCTGTATACCATTTCCATGATATCCAGATACCAGGTATCCTTTCTGATTTCTTTTGTCCATTTCAGTTTTTCTGTAACAAATGTATATGCCGGATACATCTGATGCAACAGACAGGCATGATCGTCCAGTGTTGCATCTTTTCCAAAAGAGTCACAGTAATTATTATGCTCTTTTACCGGCAAACTGTCTTTTCCGTCAATTTTTATCACAGCTACATCACTGCCTTCTTCCTGAAAGCAGCGCTGCAGTTCCCGGAATGCCTCTTTTGAAAAACCATTTCCGCCTCTTACAAATGTAATATAAGTTCCGGTAATCTGACTGTAAAGTTCACTGGCAATATCCTGACACTCTGATCCGTCAATATAGATCAGTTTCGGATCTTTCAGCATTTCCCGAAAACGCTTATCTTTCATTTGAAATGGACCAAATTTCTCATCCATCGCCTGTGCCTGAAGAGTTTTCTCCTTTTCTCCAAGAAGCTGCAGTTCTTTCAGATCACTCTGGCTGAACTGATCTGCAATCCCTTCCACACGTACCGCCAGGATCTGTATGGTATCTGCCAGTGGATTCTGTTTTATATTTCTGTATGTTCTGTATAATCCTGATGTATTTTTAGCAAAAACAACAACTGAAAAATCATCTTCTCTGCTCATATTTCTCCCATCTTATCCATTCCCGGTACAGACAACTCTTTCTACCGCTTATTTATCCAGGCATCTGCGTAGAGAACTGATCTGCTCAAAAATTTATATCTTTTCTTCTTTTTTTCAGCTTACTGGGAATGTGCGCTCTGACAATCGCTTCGTAAATACGTTTGCTGTTATTGTGATCCCGGTACGGAAGAAGAGTATCTCTTCGCTTTGCATATTCCGGTTTCTCCTGGAAGTTGTTTTTCACATAGGATTCTATGGTATCCAGAAGCTCCTCTTCTGTCCATGCCAGATCCCCGAAAACATCTTTTCTGTAATCTACATAACTTCCGTGGGCCTTCTCGTAAGTTTCCAGATCAAAAGGATAAAAAACTACCGGTTTCCCCTGATAATAAACTTCCCAGGAAACAGAAGAATAATCTGTGATCAGCATATGACAGCTCATCAGAAGCTGGTTTAACGGCACAGTTCCAAAGGGGATCAGCCGGATGTGTCTGTCCTCCGTATAAAAGTTTCCGAGACGCTCCCGAAACTTGGCATGAATATAAAAATTCAGCGTGATATTCTCTCTTTCCAGGATCGTCCTCAGCCGTTCATCCTGCAAAAGTGTTTCATATCTCTGATAATATTCACTTTTACGGAATGCTTCTTCACTGATATCTTCCAGCCAGTTTCTCCACGTAGGCATCAGAAGGATCTCTTTATGTGCAGGGTCCGACCGGTCTTCCAGAACATCCCATCTGGAAAAGCCGGTTACAATCACTTCTTCCTTATCATAACCAAAATATTTCTCTATGATCTTCTGCTCCGGTTCTGAAGTTACCACAAACAACGCCATCTGGTTTCCACAGTTTTTGCGATAGGTTTTATGGCACTGTTTAAATGCGGTGACACCATGCTGCAGAAAAATAATATTTTTTCTGGCCTGATACTGAAGCTTATAAACACTGATCGGAGAATCCCAGATATAAAAATGCCGGATCGCATCTGTGGAAATAAGATACTGAGCCGCACTGAGATAGATCATGTATTTAAATGACATGAACTGGATCACATTCGGTTCATATTTCTTTACAGCCTGATAATCCGTACTATTTTTATCTATTACATAAAGGATCTTTTTTCGTTGTTCTTCCGGTACCTGTTCCATACAGTACCGGAAGAAATAAAAACCGTTGTCCTGTGCCATCGTGCAGTATTTCTCGCCTACAAGCCACAATTTCTTATGGTCCCAGTAGGGCTTCAGGATAAAATAACACAAAAGAGCCAGAAATTCTTTCATAAGGAACAGATAGCTGTCGTATTTTCGGTCATATTTCCGGTATTGAAGATTAAACTGCCGCTTCCCGTTGACAAAGGGATAGATCATATTTCCGCCATTTGTTCTTGTCCATCTTGGAAAAAAGATCAGTTTCAGTTTCAGAAATATACTTAATCCACCCAGGATCGCATCATAAGTTTCCCCACTGCCGCTGTCAACAACAGCCACAACATCCCAGAATGCCCGCTCCATAGGATAGGCATTTACATTGATCTCCGCCCGATAGACAGTTCTGTTTCCTCTGGATCTCGTGTGTAGTATAAACGGATAGCTGACATCCATGATCTCATTTCGCAGTTTCAGTTTCAAAGACCGGATCTGTCCCTTTTCCTCCGGCAGTTCAAAACAGATCTTTATGGTTCCTTTTTTCAGGGAAAATCTTTTGGTTTTTACTTTGATCTCAGCCGAAGCTTCCTTGAAATCCTGCATATTTCCACCTGTATCGCTTATTGCTCTGACCAGTCTCCATTATCATCCCAGATAATGTCTCCGTTTCCGCCATCGCTGCCGCTGTCATCGATCACTTCGTCTCCGTTTCCGCTGTTATCACCGTCATCTACATAACCGCCATCATCGCTGTTATCGGAATCGCCGCTGTCTCCATTGTCATAATTATCATTGCCGTCATCACCGTCACCATTGTCATAATTTCCGTTATCACTGCTGTCATCACTTCCATCGTCTCCGCCGTCGTAACTTCCATTATCACTGTTATCGTAATCACTGCTGTTATCTGTGCTGCTGTCAGAAGAAGAATCGGTTGCATCAGAAGAATCCGTTGTACTGTCTGTAGAATCTGTGCTGTCTGTATTCTCACTGTTATCCGTTTCCACATTTCCCTGTGTGCTCTTCTCGCTCTTCTCGCTGAGACTCATATAAGTCAGATATGCAGATCCGTTGTCGATCATCAGCTTCGCACTCTCCATATCTCCCAGTTCCACACTGTAGATCTCATATGCGTTTCCGTCTCCATCCACGATCTTCATATCATAAATAGCATCTGTGGCGGATTCCGGTGTGTAATACATCTGTACCTGTTCTGCTGCCTTGATCGTAGACTCTGCCGGAACCAGATTCTTACCCCATTCTGATCCACCGGCTGCACGGAGATAGATCTCTCGCACTTCACCCTTGGTGCTGTTTGAGAGATAAACAAATTTCGCGGTACTTGTCTTCACACCAATAAGCTTCGGTGCCGGTGTTGAAGTCGGCAGCGGACTGGCTGTTGCCGGTGTTGAAGTCGGTGCGGCTGTCGGAACCGGTGTCGGTGTTACTTCCACGGTGTCTTTTGATGAGCTTCCGCATCCGGCTGCGCTCAGTGCTGCAGTTGCTGCCAGTGCGATCATAATTTTCTTATATTTCATAATAATTACCTCCAGAATTACTGTTTATACATATTTGTTTTATGCAAGTAACGTTTTTCCGATAAAATATCCGAGAACCAGGATTCCAAGAATGATTCTGTACCATCCAAATGCCTTGAAATCATGTTTCTTGATATATCCCATCAGGAATTTGATCGCCAGGATAGATACCACAAAAGATACCAGTACACCTACGATCAGGATGATCAACTCTGTAGAGCTGAAGGCAAAACCGAATTTCACAAGCTTCAGAAGACTTGCGCCAAACATAACCGGAATTGCCAGGAAAAAGGTAAACTCAGCCGCAACAGTACGGGAAGTTCCGGCGAGGATTCCTCCGATAATGGTAGATCCGGAGCGGGAAGTTCCCGGAATTACGGAAAGCACCTGGAAACAGCCAATGATCAGCGCCGTTTTAAAGGTAAGATCCTCCAGGCTGGTACAGGCTGGTCTGCGACGTTTATTGTAATTCTCGATCACAATAAACAGAACACCATATACGATCAGTGTGATCGCAACTACAACATAATTATAAAATTTCTCTTCAATGATATCATTAAATGGAAGTGCGATGATGATCGTCGGCAGACATGCTACCAGGATCTTGACCCACAGGATCCATTTCTCCTTATCACAGTATTTCTCCACAAATGTAAGGATTGCTCTGGATACTGCCGGCTGTTTACGCAGTGCCATCTGTGTTTTTTTCGGGATTTTTCTTATGTAAAAAGGCCACAGCTTACTCCAGTACAATACGACAACTGCCATGATCGCACCAAGCTGGATGACAACTAGGAAGAATTCCATAAATGCATCAGATACATTCAGCTTGATAAATTCATCTACCAGGATCATGTGGCCGGTACTGCTGATGGGAAGCCACTCTGTAATTCCCTCCACGATACCAAGAAGGATAACCTTCAGCAATTCTATAAAGCTCATACAAACTCCTTTCGTAATTTACGTCCAACGCAAGATAAGGACAGAGCCGGCATGTAAACAACGGCCCCGTCCTTATCAGTATATTACATATTTTGCAATTCGTAAACTTTGAAATTTCCATTTCACAAAATTTACGCTTTTTTTACATTTTCATGACCTTTAGCGATTATCAATCTTCGCGATGTCTACCAGAGTCAGATTGTTCAGGTCTGTGTTCTCAAGACTTGTAACCAGAGCCTCTGCAGTATCAAGGCTTGTAAGTACGTTAACGCCTGTCTCGATAGCATTACGACGGATGACGAAACCATCTTTCTGATGCTCAACGCCCTGTGGCGGTGTATCGATGACAACATCGATCTTGTGGCCAAGGATCAGGTCCATCAGGTTCGGAGACGGCTGCTCCAGCTTGTTGGTACGTGTTACCTTGATTCCGTTCTCAGTCAGGACATTTGCAGTACCTCTTGTTGCAAAGATACGGTATCCCTGAGCTTCAAATCTCTTGGCGATCGGAATAATATCCTTTTTATCCTCATCTTTCACAGTGATGATCATCTGTTTGTGTTTCGGAAGGCGGATTCCTGCTCCGATGAATGCTTTGTAAAGAGCCTCGTTGAAGGTCTTTGCAATACCAAGGCACTCACCTGTGGATTTCATCTCAGGTCCAAGGCTGATATCTGCGCCTCTGATCTTCTCGAAGGAGAATACAGGCATCTTGATCGCGAAATACTCTGCCTCTTTCTGAAGTCCCGGTGTGTAGCCAAGCTCTTTGATCTTGTGTCCAAGGATGACTCTTGTTGCAAGAGGAACGATCGGGATTCCTGTTACCTTGCTGATATACGGTACTGTACGGCTGGAACGTGGGTTAACCTCGATAACATATACATCCTCGCCTACAACGATAAACTGGATATTGATCATACCGATCACATGAAGTGCCTGTGCAAGACGACGTGTGTACTCGGCAATGGTATCTTTTGCTTTCTGGCTGATGGTCTGTGCCGGATATACGGAAATACTGTCTCCGGAGTGGATACCTGCACGCTCGATGTGCTCCATGATTCCAGGGATCAGGATGTCCTCACCGTCGCATACCGCATCGACCTCGATCTCTTTACCCATGAGATATTTATCAACAAGGATCGGATGCTCCTGTGCGATCTGGTTGATGATTCCGATGTACTCTTCCACATCCTCATCGCTGACAGCAATACGCATTCCCTGTCCTCCAAGTACGTAGGACGGGCGGACAAGTACCGGATATCCCAGCTCGTTGGCAGCTTTTTTCGCCTCTTCTGCTGTGAATACGGTGTGTCCCTTCGGTCTCGGGATCTGGCATTTCTCAAGGATGGCATCAAAGAGCTCTCTGTCCTCTGCGGCATCTACGTTCTCAGCAGATGTTCCAAGGATCTTCACGCCCATCTTGATCAGTGCTTCGGTAAGCTTGATGGCTGTCTGTCCACCGAACTGAACAACGGCTCCGTCCGGTTTCTCGATATTTACAACATTCTCAACATCTTCCGGTGTCAGTGGCTCGAAATACAGTTTGTCCGCGATATCAAAGTCTGTACTTACTGTCTCCGGGTTGTTGTTGATGATGATAGTCTCGTATCCTTCTTTTGCAAATGCCCATGTACAGTGTACGGAGCAGAAGTCGAACTCGATACCCTGTCCGATACGGATCGGTCCGGAACCAAGTACCAGGATCTTCTTTTTATCTTTGGTCTCGATTGCTTCGTTCTCTGTCTGATCATCGCCATATACAGAATAATAGTATGGTGTCTCTGCCGCAAACTCTGCCGCACAGGTATCTACCATCTTATATGCTGCACGGATGCCGTACTCTTTACGCAGCTCTTTGATCTCGGCTTCTGTCTTGCCTGTGAGATCTGCGATGATGTAGTCCGGGAACTCCATTCGTTTTGCTTCCAGAAGAAGGTCTTTGTCCAGTTTCTGGGTCTTCAGAGCCTGCTCCATCTCAACAAGGATTGCCAGCTTGTCGATGAACCAGATATCGATCTTGGTGATCTCGTGAAGTTTCTCCTGGGAAATATTTCGTCTCAGGGCTTCTGCGATCTTCCAGATACGGCGGTCATCCACGATATTCAGCTCGTCCAGAAGTTTCTCATCAGAAAGATGGGAGAAATCGTAGGACATCAGACTGTCTACGTGCTGCTCCAGGGAACGGATGGCTTTCATTAAAGCACCCTCAAAGTTATGGCAGATACTCATAACCTCACCGGTAGCTTTCATCTGTGTGGTCAGTGTACGTTTTGCTGTGATAAATTTATCAAATGGCAGACGCGGGATCTTAACGACACAGTAGTCCAGCATCGGCTCGAAGCTTGCGTATGTTTTGCCTGTGATGGCATTCGGGATCTCATCCAGTGTGTAGCCCAGTGCGATCTTGGCCGCAACCTTAGCGATCGGATAACCGGTAGCCTTACTTGCAAGTGCGGAAGAACGGCTTACACGAGGGTTAACCTCGATGACACAGTACTCAAAACTCTCCGGATGAAGAGCGTACTGTACGTTACATCCACCTGTGATACCAAGTTCTGTGATGATGTTAAGCGCAGATGTACGAAGCATCTGGTACTCTTTATCTCCAAGTGTCTGGGAAGGAGCAACTACGATGGAGTCACCGGTATGGACACCAACCGGGTCAATGTTCTCCATGTTGCAGACTGTGATGCAGTTTCCTACGCTGTCTCGCATTACCTCGTACTCGATCTCTTTCCATCCGGCGATACATCTCTCTACAAGAACCTCGCCTACACGGGAAAGACGGAGACCATTCTCAAGGATCTCACGAAGCTCCGGCTCGTTGTGTGCGATACCGCCGCCGCTTCCGCCAAGTGTGTATGCAGGACGGAGAACAACCGGATATCCGATGGTCTGTGTAAACTCCACACCATCTTCTACGGTTGTAACGACCTTGGATGCTGCAACCGGCTCGCCGATCTTTTCCATGGTATCTTTGAACTCCTGACGGTCCTCAGCCTTACGGATGGTAGCTGCTGTGGTACCGATCAGTCGTACGTTGTGTTCTTTCAGGAAGCCTTTCTCCTCAAGCTCCATGGCAAGGTTCAGTCCTGCCTGGCCACCCAGTGTAGGAAGTACACTGTCCGGTTTTTCTTTGAGGATCAGCTGCTCTACGACCTCAACAGTCAGAGGCTCGATGTAAACTCTGTCTGCGATGTCTTTATCTGTCATGATGGTAGCAGGATTGGAGTTTAAAAGTACAACCTCCATGCCCTCTTCCTTCAGAGAGCGGCATGCCTGGGTTCCTGCATAGTCAAACTCTGCTGCCTGGCCGATTACGATCGGACCTGAGCCGATCACAAGTACTTTTTTTATGTCCTTATTCCTTGGCATTATTTCTCTCCTCCCATCATCTTCATGAATCTGTCAAACAGGTAACTGGAATCCTGTGGTCCCGGGCATGCTTCTGGATGGAACTGTACGGTAAAGATGTTCTTTCCATTATATGCCATACCCTCGTTTGTTCCGTCGTTGACGTTTACAAATGCAGGATGTGCGATGTTTTTCTCCTCAAGGCCTTCTGCGTCTACTACGTAGCCATGGTTCTGGGAAGAAATATAAACTCTTCCTGTCTCCAGGTCTTTGACCGGATGGTTTCCACCTCTGTGACCGTATTTCATCTTATGGGTATCTCCGCCTGTTGCAAGAGCCATAAGCTGATGTCCAAGACAGATGGCAAAGATCGGCACATCGGAGTCATAGAGTTTCTTGATTTCTTTAATAATAGAAGTGCATTCCTTCGGATCTCCAGGGCCGTTGCTGAGCATGATGCCGTCCGGATTGTCTCCAAGGATCTCTTCTGCCGGTGTCAGAGCCGGGTAAATGGTAACCTGGCATCCTCTCTCATTCAGTGAGCGTGCGATGTTTCTCTTGGCGCCCAGATCAAGAAGCGCAACCTTCGGTCCGTTCCCCTTAAGCACTTCCTTTTCGCGGCAGGAAACCTTCTCTACCACTTTTCCTGTTGTATATGCTTTTAATCTGGGGATGATTGTATCCAGGTCATAGTTCTCGTCAACTGTGATCATTCCGTTCATGGTTCCCTTCTCACGAAGGATCTTAGTCAGTGCTCTGGTATCAATTCCTGCGATTCCCGGAATGTCGTTTTTGCTCAGAAAATGCTGAATGGTGTCTACGCTTCTGAAGTTGCTGGGAACTCGTGATAATTCGCGTACAATAAATCCGTCAATCCACGGCTTCCTTGATTCCTGGTCATCATAACAGATTCCGTAGTTTCCGATCAGCGGATATGTCATACACACCGCCTGTCCTGCGTAAGAAGGATCTGTCATTACTTCCAGATAACCGGTCATGGAAGTGTTAAAGACAATTTCACTGATGACTTCCCTTGCAGAACCAATGCTAGTTCCTGTAAATACATGGCCATCTTCCAATATCAGAAATGCTTTCATACAATCTCCCTTTCTTTGTTCTCTTATTTTATCCTAAATCTTCAAGATTGTATCACAGGAATCGTCATTTTTCAACACCATATGCAAAAAAAATGTATAAAACTAACTTAAAATATTTTTTTTGAATTTTTTTAATTTTTTTGAATTTTTCTATTGACATTCTTTAGTTCCTGGGTTATTATAAGTGAGCAGTCGACGAACGGAGCTAAACAAAGCGAAGTAAGCCGGTTGACAAAATGCAGGAATGGCGGAATTGGCAGACGCGCAGGCTTCAGGTGCCTGTGGTCGCAAGACTGTGCGGGTTCAAGTCCCGCTTCCTGCACTCTTTTTTTATTCTCTTTAAAAAAATCACATAATACAAAATGGATGCGGCGTTTTGGCGTCTGCATCCATTTTGTATTATGTGTCTTCTTTCTTCCGAAATATGATCCATCTGCTGGCAAGGTAATTCAGAAGAATCACCAGCAAATTGGAAAAAATCTTCATCCAGAGATCCGGCCACAGCCACAGTTCAACCGTCACCCACATCCAGCCCATATCAAAAAATCCGGTCAGAAGACGACAGCCAAAGAAAGCCGGCACTTCTCTTTTCAGGATTTCCCACTGAAAGGAACGGCTGTCAAACACAAACCTCTTATTGGTCACAAAAGCGAAGAGAACGGCCAGAACCCAGGCTGCCGCCGTGGCCGGAACCGTTCCCCAGTTTCCCACCCGGCTGAATAAGCCGTAGGAGAGAATATTTACCATTGTGGTACATATGCCAAAAAAGAGATAGGAGATCAGATGTCTTATCCTGCTGTCCGTCTTCACCTTACTTCTCTTCCCTCTTTCCAAAAATCTGTCCGGCCAGGATCAGAATACCTCCCAGAAATACGCACATATCCGCCAGATTAAATACCAGACGGCGAAGCGCCTTCCATTTTACATTAAACCGGAAGTAATCTGTGACAAACCCCTGGCGGACCCGGTCCAGCCAGTTGCTCAGACCGCCTCCCAGCGCAAGGGCATATCCCGTCTTCTCAGCTGTCCGCCCTTTTTCCTTCAGCAAGTGAAAAAAATCCATCATAAAGCAGATCAGCAGGCCGCCGGTTCCCCACTTGACCGCCTCCGGCTTTTCAGCCCCTATACCGCCGGCGATCCCTTTATTATGACATTTGCAGAGCAGGATCCGGTCTCCCGCTACTTCCCGCACTACGCCTTCTTTCATCGAACGCTCCATGCGGTTTTTTATCTTCCACTCCGCTGCCACTACCAGAACAAGGATTCCTACAAAGATCATTTTTCTTCTTCCTCTGCTGCATTTACCGGCTCCGGCGAACTCTCTTCCTCAGTTCCCTCCTGCTCTTCTACCGGTGTAACCTCTGCTTCTTCGGCCTCTTCCTCCGCCGGAAGCGGCGCTCCGCACCGCATACAGAAGGCAGCCTCCTTCGGTCCGTGCGCTCCACAGGAAGGACAGATGCTCTCTCCTCTCTGCTGGGCAATCTGCTCTCTTAAATCCGCCGCCTGACCTCTCAGACGGGTAATCTCATCACAGACAATGGCAATCTCCTCGCTCATTACCTCTCCATCAATAAAATGCCGGTATACAATCTCTCCCAGATCCTGACAGTTCTTGTCAATCTCCCGCTCGGTTCCTGCCAGCTGAGCGCGCAGTTTCTGTACGCCTACTACTTCCTCAGCCTTTTTTCCCACTTTCTCCGCTGTTTTCGTGATTGTTTTCCCCAGATTTTCCAAAAAGTCTGCTCCCATAAATAAATCCTCCTTTATTTTGCCTCCAATCGGAGCGGTTCCTGCCCCCGCAGAGTAATAACCGGTCCTCCCCGGTGCTCAATATATTCTTCTGTTATCACAACCTGACCGATGGAATCATCCTTCGGGATCTCATACATGATATCCAGCATAAACTCTTCCAGGATCGCACGCAGAGCTCTCGCTCCTGTGTCCTTCTCCAGCGCCAGTCTGGCAATCGCGTGAAGAGCCCCTTCATCAAAATCCAGCTTTACTTCATCCAGCTCCAGAAGTTTCTTATACTGTTTCAAAATTGCATTTCGCGGCTCCTGCAGAATCTTTACCAGCATATCTTCTGTCAGGCCCTCCAGGGTACAGATCACCGGAAGCCTTCCCAGAAACTCGGGAATCATACCGTAATTTCTCAGATCCTCCACCGTAACCCGGGACAAAAGATTCTTTTCCTTATCATACTTATCCTTCAGATCTGCCTGGAATCCCAGGGAAGAGTTCTTGTTCAGACGCTCCTTGATAATATTCTCCAGATCCGGGAAAGCCCCTCCGCAGATAAACAGAATGTTTTTCGTATTTACCGTGGTCAGCGGCACCATGGCGTTCTTGCTGTTGGCTCCCACCGGCACTTCGATGTCGCTTCCTTCCAGAAGTTTTAACATCCCCTGCTGAACAGCTTCTCCGCTCACATCCCTCTGATTGGTATTCTTTTTCTTTGCTATCTTATCAATCTCGTCAATGAAAATGATTCCATGTGAAGCCCGCTCCACATCATTATCCGCCACTGCCAGAAGCTTGGATACCACGCTCTCGATATCATCTCCGATATAGCCGGCCTCCGTCAGTGAAGTAGCATCCGTGATGGCCA
>OLQH01001288.1_pt1 | contig 20539 bp, 20 predicted proteins | sample 1672671 | NCBI WGS metagenome assembly OLQH01 (sample SAMEA3136712, study PRJEB25190) | human gut metagenome
CCCTCCCGTCCGAACCAGCCAGCCCGCTGCCGCGGGATTTCTCTCACCGTCCCCCCGCCACCTCACACTTTCCGACTTGAATCACTTTGAGCAGAAATCCATCCCCACTTTCACCTGATATTTAACTCTCATTTTTTTGCAAAACTCTTATTTTTTTCCTTGACTTTTTCCAGTTTTCAGACTATACTTAATGGTGTCAAAGGATTTATTGGATGTAAAGTAATTCACTAGTTATTAGAGATTATATTTATACACAATATGATCTGTAATAGCTGGTGGATTTTTTATTTTCCAGTATTTTTATCTATTATTTATTTATATTTATGGAGGTAACATCATGAACAAAGGAACTGTTAAGTGGTTCAATGCGGAAAAAGGTTATGGATTTATTACTGGAGAAGACGGAGCTGACGTTTTCGTACATTTCTCTGCAATCAATGGCGACGGATTCAAATCCTTAGAAGAAGGCCAGGCTGTATCTTATGATTTAACAGAAGGCGCTCGCGGAATGCAGGCAGCTAATGTAGAAAAATTATAATATAAAGCGAAGTTGAGGACTGCTCTTATTATGTAAGGGCAGTCCTTTTTTGCTGCTCCGGCAAATGTCAGAAAAAACCCCCGGGTATGGCAGTACCTGGGGGTTTTAGGGGGAATAAATCTTATTTTTTAGGTTGATGTTTTGTTTTTGGCTTAATTGGGTATTTCTTTTATTTATTCACTACATTGATTGGATTGCCGGCAACGAAGGCCTTTAAGTCTTCTACAGCAATGTCCATCAGTCTCTGTCTGGATTCCTTTGGAGCCCAGGAGATGTGCGGTGTGATGATACAGTTCTTTGCCTGCAGAAGGGGGTTATCTCCCTTAATGGGCTCTGTGGATACTACATCCAGGCCCGCTGCCGCTACTTTTCCGCTGTTTAACGCATCCCTTAAGTCTTCCTCCACGATAAGAGGACCTCTGGAGTTATTGAGAATGATAACACCGTCTTTCATCTTGGCAATGTTTTCTTTGTTAATGATTCCCTGTGTAGATGGGAACAGCGGGCAGTGCAGGGCTATAACGTCAGCCTGGGCGAATAATTCTTCTCTGCTTACATATTCTGCAATTTCCTTGCCGCTGTCGTTTGGATATTCGTCGTTGGCAATTACTTTCATACCCAGAGCTTTTGCAATACGGCCGGTTGCCTGGCCGATTCTTCCAAAACCAATAATTCCCATAGTTTTGTCCGCCAGCTCAATAAGGGGATAGTCCCAGAAGCACCAGTCCGGGTTACTCTCCCAGCGTCCCTCATGGACTGCCTTGTCGTGATGGCCGATGTGATGGCAGATCTCCAGAAGCAGGGCAATGGCAAACTGACCTACTGCTGCGGTTCCATAGGTAGGAATATTGCATACCGGAATGCCTTTGGCTTTTGCAGTGTCAACGTCAACTACGTTGTATCCTGTAGCCAGAACACCCACATATTTTATATTCGGGCATGCGTCGAATACTTCTTTTGGAAGAGGAGTCTTATTGGTAATGACCGCTTCTGCATCACCAATCCTGTCAATTACTTCCTGCATATCTGTCAGAGATGTGCGGTCATAAACCGTAAGTTCCCCAAGTGCTTCCATATCTCCCCAGGATAAATCTCCCGGATTCTCTGTATATCCGTCTAAAACAACGATTTTCATACTTATCTTATCCTTTCTCTTACTCTCTTTACCCTTACGTCGTAACATGGTATGTTATGATGTAAATATAACACCCACGTAGCGCCTCGTCAACTTTTTCTTTGCTTTGTCTATACATGGATTAGTTGAGTATGGCAGTCTTTCCACATTAAGATAAAATTCTTTATTTTTGGCAAAATGGTTTTACTTTTCATATGCCCCGGCGTACCTTCCCGGAGGTGTGCGCCGGGACCGGGTTTCAGGATTAGATCTGTGGATTTTCCGGATGCAGCATGGTTGCGATTACTTTGTCCAGGACCTCATCTTTCCAGATGTCTTTCCAGTTTTCTCTCATAACCAGACGGTTTCCAAGTCCGATGGCCACTTTGCACGCATCGGATACCGGTGGGTTTCCGGGGATATAGCCCAGGAAGTTAGCTGACAGATTATAAATATGGCCGGTCAGGAAAGAGACTGCTGCTTCTTTCGGAATGCCTCTCTTTACTGCTTCTTCCACGGTCTCTGCCATAGCATATAAGCAGGTAGCTCCCAGAAGCTCTACCAGGGTAGGCTCTAAGAATGCAATCTGCTCAGAGGACATCACATACGCATGCTCTACCGGCGCATACATTTGTTTTGCTACCTCCACACACTGTGCGAAACGGTCATCGTCTCCCTGAATCTTGGACATTACGATATCCTGTTTTCCGCCCATACCTCCGAAACGGTCCTGGCGTGCTTCAAAGGTATCCTGATCCAGGAAATAGGAGGGATGGCAGGGATGAGCTACTCCAAAGGTGCAGTCCTCTCTTAAGGTCAGCTCTCTTGCCACTGCTGCTGCAGGGTCCAAGATGATGAATCCGGTTCCCGGTTTTAACTGGGGTACATAGATAGCGGAAAGTTTTCCGATTAGAGTATCCGGCACTGCGAACACCACTACATCTGCTTTAGACAGCGCCTCTTCTACCGGAGTAGGCTCAAAGCCCCTGTCTTTAATACTCTGGATTCCTGCCTCGGTTGCTTCTACCAGAAGCAGTTCAAAATCCTCCGGCTTTTTTGCCAGGTTGTTGCTGGTTCTGGTTCCCATTTTTCCCCCGGCACCGATTACACTTACTACGATTTTGCTCATGATCTCTTCCTCTTTTCCTTTTGTTCTGGCACACCGGTTTTGAGAACCGGTATGCCGCTTATAGGTCATTGTATTACTGATTGTGAATTATAAATTTTCTTTTACAGTCTTTGCGATATTCTCCGGTGAAAATCCGTAGTAATCTGCCAGTTCTTTGGCAGGACCGGACTCTCCGAAGGTGGTAAGTCCCATGCGCTTTACAAATTTCGGGGCGTTCTCAACTGCCAGCTTGCTTATGTATGCTCCCATGCCTCCGTTTACATTGTGGTCCTCCACAGTCACAATCTTCTTAGCCTTCTTAATAGCCTCGATGATCTTCTCTGGATTCTTTCCGTATAAAATGTTGATATCTCCTACAGTCACGTTCACGCCCTGCTCTTTTAACAGGTCTGCGGCTGCCAGTACACGGTCCAGGACAAATCCGCTGGATAAGAGCAGAGTGTCATCCCCGTACTCTCTTAAGATGGTGATGCCGTCCGGTGAGAAAGAGGCTTCTTTCTCATAGACATCTGCTTCTCTTCCGCTTCCTGCTCTTACATACACCGGACCGTCAATCTCTGCCGCCATCTGTACAGCTTTGTAGGTCTGGGGACCGTCTGCCGGGGTTAAAATGGTGTAGTTTGGTATGTTGGAAAGGATGCCCAGGTCTTCATAGAACTGATGGGTAACCCCTTCCCTCTCCCCGCCCAAAAGGCCGGAGTTGATTCCCACAAACTTTACATTCAGGTTCGGGTAAGCTACAAAGGTACGCATCTGCTCGCAGGCACGCATGGTCATAAACCCTGCATAGGTGCCCACAAAGGGGGTCAGTCCTGCAGCTGCCAGCCCTGCGGCGGTATCCACTGCATTTTGCTCGGAGATTCCCACCTCCACGTACTGATCCGGATATAACTCTGCGAATTTGGTTGCACGCATTGCTTTTAATGAGTCAGGTGAGACAAACATAATTTTGTCATCTTTTGCTGCTAAATCGATGAGTGCCGCAGCAAAGGCTTCTCTCGTTCCCTTGAATTCTGCCATTATTTCGCACCTCCTAATTCTTTCACTGCCTGCTGGTACTGTTCGTCTGTGGGCACTCCTTTGTGCCATGCATTGTCATTTTCCATGAAAGAAAGTCCTTTTCCTTTCACACAGTCGCACACGATAACGCTTGGTTTTCCCTTGGCTGCCTTTGCTTTAGCGATGGCTGCCTTAATGGCGTCAATATCATGGCCGTCGATTTCCTGGGCATCCCACTGGAAGGCCTCAAAACGCTCTTTGATGTTGTTGGCACCGATGGTCTCCTCCACGGAGCCCCCGCTCTGCCAGCCGTTTTTGTCTACGAATACAATGAGGTTATCCAGCTTATGGCCTGCCGCGGAGTTAATGCCCTCCCAGCACACGCCCTCCTGAAGCTCCCCGTCTCCGGCGATGACGAATACATTGTAGTCTTTCTTTCTGTATTTGCCGGCCAGGGCCATTCCCCCGGCAATGGAAATACCATTTCCTAAGGAACCGGACGTCATATCCACCCCTTTGGTTTTATTCATAACCGGGTGTCCCTGGAACTTGCTGCCCAGGGCTCTCAGCTTAAAATCTTCGATCTTGTCTCCAAAGTATCCTTTTTCAGACAGGGCCGCATAGTAGATAGGGCAGGCGTGTCCTTTGGATAAGATAAAACGGTCTCTGTCTTCCCAGTCCGGGTTAGCGGGATCGATTCTCATCTCATCAAAGAACAGAGTTGCCACGATGTCTGCAATAGACAGCGCTGGTCCCGGATGTCCGTCCTTTCCTTTATAAACCATGTCCACAGCTGTCATTCTCAGATGATTTGCCATTTGTTTCAGTTCTGCGGTATTCATGCTAAAACCTCCTTAAAATATGTTTTTATAAGTTGTAAGTTACTATCAAACCCCCATCACACCCGGAAGCCAGGTGATAATTGCCGGAATAAAAGTCATAACCAGCAAAGTTGCAATCTCGACACAGAGGTATGGAATAATCCGTTTGCTAATCTTACCGATACTGGTGTTGGCAATTCCAGAAGCAACAAACAGGTTTACTGCCATAGGCGGCGTTATCATGCCGATGGATGTATTGATAATAATGATGATACCTAATGCGATAGGTGATAATCCCAGGGATGTCGCGATTGGCAACAGGATTGGGGTTACCAGAAGGATAATTGACTGCGTTTCCAGGAAACATCCCAGGAATAACAGAATTACGTTAATCATCAGCAGCAGTGCCACTTTATTGGTGAACAGCCCCAGCACGCTGGACGCGATAAATGTAGGAATGTTCTGATTTGTCATAAACCAGGCAAATGGAGCTGACATACTGACCACAAACAATACCACTGCAGAGCTTACTGTGGATTTGCGAAATATTTCGTAGATGTCCTTCATTTTCAGTTCTTTGTAAACAAACACACTGATGATAAATGCATACACACAGGCAACTGCGGCAGATTCTGTGGGGGTGAATAACCCGCCGTAAATACCACCCAGGATTATTACCGGCATAAAAATTGCAAGGATAGCTTCCTTAAAGGAGTGGGCGAAAGCTCTCAGTGTAACTTTACCAGTCTCTGCTGCATCATATTTTTTACAGATTACAATGTTGGTAGCAATCAGAACTACTGCCAGCAATAATCCGGGGATAACCCCTGCCATAAACATGGTTCCTACAGATACGGAAGCCGTAACTGCATAAGTAACCATAGGGATACTTGGGGGAATTACAACCCCCAGGGTGCCGCCGGAAGCTGCAACAGCTGCAGCGATATCGTCCGGATACCCTTTTTGTTTCATTCTGGGAACGGTGATGCCGCCGATAGCAGCAACCGTTGCCGGGTTGGAACCGGAGATAGCTCCGAAGAATGCGGATGCCACTACGGTAATACAGGACAGTCGTCCTGGAATTCTTCTCATTAATATTTCTATAAAGTCAATCAGTCGTTTGGAGATTCCGCCTTTTTCCATAATGTTGCCTGCCAGGATAAAGAAAGGAACTGCCATCAGGGTGAAGTTATCAGCCTGAGTAAACATTCTCTGGGCAACTGCGGGAAGCAGATTCATATTGCCGCTGGCTACAATAGCCACACATACTGCAATTCCAAGGCAGATGGCAATGGGGACTCCCAGGAACAGCATGACGAATAAGACTCCAAATAACATTCCTATAATCATTGTTCCTTATCCTCCTTCTGCTGGATTTCTTCTACTGTCTCTTTTGCTGTAACTCTTTCATAGGTATGCCATGCATAGCAGAGGGCCATCAATATCAATCCCAGAGGGATAGACAGATACATAATCCACATGGGCCACCGCAGGCTGGGTGTTATCTGTCCGCTGGCAATCTGCTTCTGCAGGATTGTGATTCCATAATAGGAAGCAAATAAGCTAAACCCTAAAACCAATACAGCATCCAGTACATATATCACTTTCAGGACCGCTTTGGAACAAAACAGTTCCAAAGCCTCCACACAAAAATGTTCTCCATTACAAGCGGCAACACCGATGCCCAGGAAGATAATCCATATCATGCAGTATCTGGCAAGCTCTTCCGCCCAGGGGATTACGAATAATCCTGTAAAACGGGCAACAGTGGCAACGAAGATAATCACACACATGATAATCATTAATATTACCAAAAGAACTTCTTCCGCTCTCCTTAGTCCGTTAAATAGTTTTTTCAAAGTGTCCACCTCTTCTACTTAGATGACTGAATCTTTTCAACCAGTTCTTTGTTCAGATTTAAGCTGTCTAACTGATCGTATACAGCATTTGCAGCTTCCTGCCATACAGCTTTGTCAACCTCTGTAACTGTTACGCCAGCGTCCTTCATTGTCTGAATTGCTTCTTTATTATAGCTGCTGCTGTACTCTCTCTGATAATCCTTTGCTTCTTCTGCTGCTTTGTCAAAGGCTTCTTTCTGTGCGTCTGTGAAGCCATCATACGTGCTCTGTGAAATCATCAGTACGCAGGGAGAATAGAATAAGTCAATCATGGATACATATTTCTGTACTTCATACACCTTGGCAGACTCAATAATCGCAATTGGGTTTTCCTGTCCGTCTACGGTTCCCTGCTGAAGGGCTGTGAAGATTTCACTCCATGCCATAGGAGTTGCAGTAGCGCCCAATGCCTGGTAAGTAGCCATATGTACGTTGTTTTCCATGGTACGAATCTTCATACCTTTTAAATCATCCGGCGTCACGATTTCCTTTTTGTCGTTTGTTACTTCACGGAATCCGTTTTCCCAGAAACCAACTCCTTTGATTCCCTGGCTGTCCAACTGACCCAGAAGAGAGGTTCCAACTTCTCCGTCCAGTACCTTATAAGCCTGTTCTTCATTTTCGAATAAGTAAGGAAGGTCAAGAACTGCGAAGTCAGATACAAAGTTTGGTATCGGACCGGTAGAAATCAGGCACATTTCCTGTACTCCCATCCCTACGTTTTCCATCATATCTCTTTCATTGCCCAGCTGAGAGTTGGGATAGATATCCAGTGTCATCTCGCCGTCGCTGTATTCTTCCAGTAATTTCTGCATTTCCTGCAGACCTTTTACGTAGTGACCTTCAGGAGCTGTGGTTGTACCCACTTTTAATCGCACGGTTGCACTGTCGGCTCCCAGCATAGTATCTTCGCCGCCCTCAGTATCTGTACTTGCAGTACTGCTGGAAGACTGCGTATTAGAAGAATCTGTGCTTCCTCCCTCGCTCTTGTTTCCGCAGGCAGTCATAGTTCCTACTAATGCCACTGTTAAAAGTGCTGCTAAAATCTTGTTTTTCATATCCAATCTCCTTTTTCTCAATTCATTTGTTATCCGTTAAACATCTGATGTTTTATGTATATCATTTATCGCCTGATTTGTCAACGGTTTTGCCATAATTTTTCAAGATTTATATGCACTTTGTCAAATTTGCATAAAGATATACAAGTAATATTATGCATAATATCTTATATCTAATATTTGACGTATGATGAATATTCATGTTAAAATATTATCAACTATTAAAATATTTAAGCGCTGCTTACGAATATCTAATGGTTGTGGGACTAACTATCTATATGTATTGGGATGGAGGACGGGAGGTGAAAAAATGAGCAATTTATTCGAAGCAAGCAAGCGTGAATCCGCGGTAGACCTTGTAGTAAACAGCATTAAGCAGCTTCTCATGGAGAGGACCTTAAAGCCGGGGGATAAGCTTCCCAGTGAACTGGAGATATCGGAAGACTTAAGTGTCAGCCGGGGTTCTGTCAGAGAGGCTATGAAGATCCTTTCCGCCTTTGGTCTCGTGGATATACGGGTGGGGAACGGAACCTATGTCTGCGAAACACCGGGAAATACGATTATGGATTCTCTTCTATTTAGTTTTTTTGTATCGAATCCGGATATCGAAAATTTATATGAGTTCCGTCATATTTTCGAAAATGATATTCTATCCATGATTCTGGAGCACTACGATGAGAATGGCAAAGAGAGAAAAGCACTCCGCGACAATCTGGATGAACTGGAGGGGATGATAGCGAAAGGGTCTTCTGACAAAAAACTTTCCGAGAACGATTTAGAATTTCATAGACTTTTGGGACAGGCCTCCAGGAATCTGCTGGCAGAACGGGTTTATAATTTTATTATTGATTTTATGGAACCTTCCATCGCGGCAACCCATAAAGGGCAAAACGGGGAAATCGTATATAAAATACACCGTGATATTGTTGAATTGATAGAACTAAGAGATGCCGCAAGGATTGATGAAGCGATTACGAACTCTGTAGATACCTGGTCTATCCTGCAGCCGTCCTCGGCAATGAACCCCTGGAGAGAATAAGCACAAAACAAGGACAGGAAAATAACAACCTGTCCTTATTTTGTGCCTATTTGTTTGACGTATAATGGTTTTTTTGGTAAAATTAGTATTATTGATTAAAATCGGAGTGGGATGAAGCTATGAGTAATTTGTTTGAGGCTAGTAAAAGGGAGTCTGCCGTAGATGTTGTGGTTAACAGCATCAAGCAGCTATTGATGGAACGGCGTCTGAAACCAGGAGATAAGCTCCCTAATGAGCTGGAGATTTCTGAGGGGTTAGGAGTAAGCCGCGGTTCTGTAAGAGAAGCCATGAAGATTCTGTCAGCATTTGGACTGGTAGATATCAGAGTGGGCAATGGCACTTATGTATGTGAAACACCTGGAAATGGATTGATGGATTCGCTGCTGTTCAGCTTTTTTGTATCAAATCCTGACATTTCTAATCTTTATGAATTCCGAAAGGTATTTGAAACAGATATACTGGAACTGATTCTGGATCATTACGACGATAATGCCCTGGAAAGAAAGGAAATTGCAGATAATCTGGAAGATCTGAGAGTGCTCATTGAGAGCAAGGCTCCCCAATCCAGAATCACACAGAACGATCTGGAGTTTCACCGGCTTTTGGGTCTGGCCTGTCACAATCAGATTGCCGCCAGGATCTATGCATTTGTCATGGACTTTATGCAGGCCTCTATCACTAATACCCATAAACACCAGAACGGAGAGTATGTGTATAATACCCATATGGAGGTGTACCGGGTAATAGAAAGCAGAGACAGCAGCCGGATTGATGAGGTAGTCAATAAAACTGTGGAAGTATGGTACAAGCTTCAGGATTAAAAGAACAAGCCTGTTCAGCCGGCTAATCAGTCAGCTGAACAGGCTCTTTTTTAGAGATGTCTGTATTCCCGGTGGTCTTTCTTAATCTGATCAAACAACTCCTGTTCTGTTGCCATTCGGTACATCAGCATACTCAGAATCAGAGCAGAATCCTTCATTCCCTGATACGCCTGGGGCGTCTGAAGAAGCTCTGCAAACTTCTTGTCATGAAGTACAATTTCCTTATGGCCGTTGGTAATATCCACCATTGGATGGAATACAGGAATCTTTACGTCAACGTTGCCCGCGTCAGAGGAACCTGCCGGCTTATCCGGTATGATGCTGTCTCTGCCTGTCAGGGCAAATAACTCCTGCAGAAAATGCGCTTTGAATTCGTTGCAGAACATCTCGCCGTAATCCGGATAGCGCTGCTGGATCTCAAAGGTGGTGTCGGTACACATACAGGCCCCCTCCACGCACCGTTCTGCCTTGGCATTCAGATCGTGCAGGCCGTCCAGGGTTGCGGAGCGGAAATAATAGTCCAGAGTAACCTTTTCGGGCACTACGTTCGGTGCATCTCCCCCATACTCTACGATTCCATGGAGCTGACAATCCGGAGTGATGTGCTGTCTCCACATATCCATGGCATCCATATAGATCCTTGCCGCATTCAGAGCGTTTCTGCCTTCTACCGGTGATGCAGAGGCATGACTGGCCTTTCCATGGAAAGTAATATAGCGGTCATTGGACGCCAAAACTTTGAAAAATGCCTGATTCTCATTATTCATATGGGCCATGGCTGCAAATTCATAGCCGTCAAATCCGCCGTTATCCGTGATTATAATCTTACCGCCCACAAATTCTTCCCCCGGTGTTCCCATAAGGTCCACACGGATAGGCAGATCTTTGTACGCCTCATTCACAGCCAGTCCCGCCAGAACGCTGGAGGCACAGCTCAGAGAATGACCGCATGCATGCCCAACCTCCGGAAGCGCGTCGTATTCACACATAAGCACAGCTTTCTTTCCCTCATAGTTCAGCCGATCCTTATGTACTGCCAGAAAGGAATTGGGCATACCGGCATAAGGTGTTGTTACCTCATATCCCTGTGATTTGAGGAATTCTACAATGTAGGCGCAGGAGTTCACTTCCTCCCCGCTAATCTCCGGATGCGTGGTCAGGTAGTCTGCCAGAGCTTTGCATTTCTCAAAATAGATCTCTATCTGCTGCTGAATTCGTTCTCTTCCATCTTCCATTATCTTTCCTCCTGTTCTAAATGTTTTTCCATAAAGATACGGTCTAGGCCCTCGTACTTTATCATCCGATCCACCTGGCGGTAGCCCGCCTTTAAAAAGTTCTCGTAACTGTGCTTATTGTCCGGCGAAACAGTTCCTAAAATAGTCCTTTTGCCGTTCTGTCTGCATATCCCGCACATAATTTCTTCCAGAATGTTCTGAATCCCATTTCCTCTGTACTCCGGATGGATATACGTATCCACATAATCCGCACATTCCTCCAGCATCTTGCCTGTGTACCTCCGATCCACCCCATATTCTACATCCCTGAGGGTACACAAAAGGCATCCGATAACCCTTCCGCGAATCAGGGCTACAAGACCAAACCCATCCTCTATGGCTTTTATAAAATCCTTCCGTTCCGCCTGTGCAAATAATGCCTTATTCTCCAGCTGTTCCCAAACAAACTCCCGAAGTCTCATAGCTTCCTCTATCCGGTCCCAGGTCAGCATGCCGATTTCCATATACTCATTTTTTTTCGGTAAAAAAACTTCGTCTATCATTTTCACTCTCCGCTTCGGGCAAGCCCATCCTACTTTCTACTCAAAACGGGGCATCCCCACATGCCCCGTTTTTCTAACTTATTTCTCGTATTTAACAATCAGTGCGTCAGCTACCCCTACACCCTCACCTTCCGGATAAACAAAGATTGGATTGATATCCAGCTCTTTGAGTTCATCTTTATTTTCACTTGCATATTTGGAAATGCCAACAATTGTGTCGCAGAGGGCATCAATGTCACAAGGCTGGCTTCCCCTGTATCCAGTGAGAAGTTTAAAGGATTTCAGTGACTTAAGCATCTCCAGAGCCTCCTCATGGTTCAGTGGCGCAGGATACAGAGCAACATCTTTGAACAGTTCTACAAAGACACCGCCCATTCCAACCATAATCATAGGACCAAACTGAGGATCGTTATTTACTCCGATAATCATCTCCACGCCTGCCTTCAGCATTGGGGAGATCAAGATACCATTAATTTTGGCATCGGGCCGTTTAGCTGTAACGCTTTCCATAATTTCATTGTAGGCCTTTGTCACTGCTTCTTCCCCGCTGATATTCAGTTTAACACCGCCCACATCGCTCTTGTGCAGGATATCGGCAGACTCAATCTTCATGGCAAAGGGCGTATCTTTACCTTTTGTAAAGGCAATGGCCTCCTCCAGAGAAGCGGCAATGATTGCCTTCGGTACAGCTACTCCGTACTGTTCCAGTTCTTTTTTACTGTTAAACTCAGACAATGCATAGGAGTTTTTGGAAGCAGGCTTTCCAGGAGCCAGTTCCAGAGTTTTCGTCTCTGCATGATATTCAATAAAGTCAGAGAGATAGCGGAGCAGCTTAAAGGCATATACCGTCGGCGGCAGAATTGGTACTCCTATTTCAAACAGCTTAGTGCTGTATTCTGGATTTCTTGTGTTTTCTGCAAAGGGCAGAAGTGCGATAGGCTTACAGTTGCCTTCTTTCACCACTTTTTCAATTCCTTTGTACATATAGTGTATCGCGGGATCTGCGATTTCCAGCAGCAGGGTATAGCCAACCAGAACCATTCCGATATTCGGATCCCTCATAACTGTTCTGAGGGCCTCCGCGAATAAATCTTCATCATATGACAAGGTTGCCGTCATATCCAAAGGATTATTGGGTGTGGCATAGCTGGGAAGCTGCTCCTTTAAACTTGCCAGCGTCTCTGGCTCAAAATCCGGGAATTCCAGGTTATACTGACTTCCCACGTCTGCGCAGATACCGGTTTCTCCCCCTGACAGGCTCATGGAAGTAAAGGTTGCCTTTTCAGGAATAGAAGGCATGGTAGCCATCATGGATGACATTGCCATTAATTCTTCCAAATCATCTACACGGATAGCGCCGAACTTTTTGAGCACCGCATCAAAGGACTTATCTGAACCTGCAAGGCTTCCTGTGTGGGAAGCTGCAATGGCTCCGCCCTTCGCGCTTCTTCCTGTCTTCAAAATAATCACAGGTTTTTTCTTCTGCGCAGCTTTCTTCAGCACGGCTGCGAATTTCTCAGTGTTTTTTACACCCTCGATATAAATGCTGACTACCTTTGTATTCTCATCATCTACCAGATAGTCCATATAGTCTTCCATCTGCACCGCTTTTCCGTTTCCTGCGGAGATGCAGTAGGAAAAACGCATGGACGGACACTCCATGAGGGACAGGCAGAGCTGACCGCTCTGTGACACAACGCCTACGCTTCCTTTTCTGTCTCTCTTCTCAGAGATAAAAGCAAATGCCTGCACATCATCAATGTAATTGACAAACCCTGCACAGTTCGGACCCATAATTGCAATGCCAAGTTCTTCCCCAGTTTCGATGAGTTCTTTCTCATTGGCGCGGCCTTCGTCTGTTCCCACCTCGCCGTATCCGCTGGCAAATACTACAGCACCGCCCACACCTTTTTTAGCCCCGTCCCTGAGAAGCGGAACAACTGTTTTCTGAGAGGTACAGATAATCATCAGATCTACTGTGTCCTCAATGTCTAATATACTCTTGTGGCACGGTACGCCAAATACCTGGTCACGCTTCGGGTGTACAAAGTACACCCGGCTTCTGTCTTTTACATAAGTTAATATATTACGGCAAACGTCTCCGCCAAAGCCTTCTTTTTCGCTTGCTCCGATGACAGCCACTGACTTTGGTTTTAAAAGTTTCGTTAAATCCATTTTTTTACCCCCGGCGATTTCTTATTTTACTTCTGCTCCCTTTTCAAAGCACTGTGCGTTCTTGGGATTGTTCTTTCCTTTTTTCGCAAAGAAAGAATCAATCGCTTCTCTCAGATACTCTGCGGTAAATACGTCACTGTTGGAGGCCAGTGCTCCTAACATTACGATATTGGCTCCTCTGGGATTTTCCAGCTCTTTTGCGATATCGGTTGCAGCAACCTTCACTACTTTGATATCATCCCGGTAGGTACGGTCGTCCGGCACGATAGAAGAATTTACCAGTAAAAGTCCCCCTGGTTTCAGTCTCCCTTCAAACTTGTCGATAGCCGGACCATTCATTGTGAGAACGATATCCGGATGCTTACATACAGGACTTGCAATCTGTTCTTCCGGTGTTTCACTGATCTTCACCGCGCAGTTGGCAGTTCCCCCGCGCATCTCTGAACCGTAAGAAGGATAGAACAATACGTTTTTCCCCTGTTCCATGCCAGCATTAATTAATAACATTCCGGCAGTTAATACACCCTGGCCGCCGAAGCCTGCACAAATAATCTCTGTTGCCATTGCCTATTCCTCCTTTTTATCCTTGAACTCACCCAGCGGGAAGTATTTCACCATCTCGTTAGAAATTCTTTCCACACTCTTAACCGGTGTCATATTTAAGTTGGTTGGACATGGAGACAATAATTCTACCAGGCAGAATCCTTCTCCGGCCATATGTTTTTCAAAGGCTTTCCGAACCATTTTTTTGGATTTGTTAATATTTGCAGGATCTGAAAGCGCTCCTCTGGAAAGGTATGCAATGTCCAGACCGCTGAATGCATCTACAATGTTAAAGGGCATGCCGCACTTCTTCGGATCCTTGCCTCTCGGGGTAGAAGTAGTCTTCTGGCCCGGAAGGGAGGTAGGAGCACACTGTCCTCCTGTCATTCCGTATAAACTATTATTGATAACAATCGCTACCACATTGTCGTTGCGGATTGCTGTATGCATAGTTTCTGCCATGCCGATGGAGTATGCGGCACCGTCTCCGATATATGCCATAACAGGATTCTCAGGACGGACTTTTTTAACGCCTACTGCTGTTGCAATGGGACGTCCGTGTGCCGCCATAATGGTGTCAAATCTCCAGGAATCAATATTTAAAGAGCCGCAGGCAACGTCTACAATTGCCAGCAATTTTTCGCTTAATCCCATCTCTTCCATAACTTCTGCAATGATGCGCACAGCCAGACCATGGCCGCATCCCGGGCAGAAGCCGCTCTGGGTAAATGTAACGGTATCAGGAGCTTTTAACTTCATAATTATGCCTCCTCCTTTTCTACATCTTTCAGCATCTGCTCGATTTTAGCAATGATGCCTTCTGTTTCCGGTATCTCGAAAATAGATCCAAAGTGGTCTACCGGGAATTTTCCGCCGGTTGCCAGCTTCACGTCATCTACCATCTGTCCCAGAATGTTCATCTCTACCGTAAGGAATGCTTTCGCATTCTTGGCCTCTTCGAACGCTTTTACAGGATAGGGGTATAAGGTGATGAGCCGGATTAAACCAACCTTCAGTCCTTTTTCTCTTGCCACCTGTACAGCCTCCCGGCATACACGGGAGCTGATTCCAAAGGCAACCAGAACTACCTCTGCGTCATCCACCATGATATTTTCATAGAGCTGCTCTTCTGCTTCCATCGCAGAATATTTGTCTCTCAGATAATCTTCATAATCCGGATTGGTGTAATAGATATTCTGAATCTTGCGCTGCTCATCGCCTTTTTTGCACCCTTTGATAGACCAGTCAAATTTGTCAATATCATGATCCACAAATTCTGGAATCTCTACTGCTTCAATCATCTGTCCGATGGCCGCGTCAGAGGCGACGATAACCGGATGGCGGTATTTTTCAGACAGATCAAATGCCTTGTAGATCAAGTCTGCATTTTCCTGTACGGAAGCCGGTGCCAATACGATAGTACGATAGTCACCATGTCCGCCCCCTCTTGTTAACTGCCAGTAATCTCCCTGGCCCTGAGCGATATCCCCAAGACCTGTTCCGATTCTCATTACATCTACGATAACTGCCGGCAGATCTGCCGCTACCAGATAGGAGATACCCTCCTGTTTCAGGGAAAATCCCGGGCCCGAAGACGTTGTGAGTGCTCTGGCTCCGGCTGCCGCTGCCCCCAGTACCATATTGATACCGGCCAGCTCAGATTCAGCCTGAATAAATTCTCCTCCCACGTCCTCCATTCTCCAGGAGAGATATTCCAGAATCTCTGTCTGAGGAGTAATGGGATATCCACTATAAAATCTACAGCCTGCTGCCAGTGCGGCTTCAGCAAGGGCTTCATTTCCTTTCATTAATACCTTAGCCATAATATACCTCCATTATCGTATTTCAAATACATAGTCAGGGCATACCCGGTAGCAAGAACCGCAGCATACACATTTTTCTTCATCAACTTCTATGGTGTTATAACCTTTTTCATTCACGTGCTCGGATACGCTGATGGCATCCTTTGGACAGGCGTTGATGCAGTAGCCACATCCTTTGCAGCGCACTGTGTTCGTATAAACTTTTTCCATATGGCATTCCTCTCTTTATTCTGATTTAAACTCACTCAGCACTTGCTGATTTCTGATTTTTTTTGTTCCTGATGTAGATATACATTGCCAGAATTGCTCCTACGATAGCACTTGCAGCCAGGAAACCAAAGATTCTTGTATATCCGTCTGCTCCGTATTTATCCAGCCAGCTTCCAAACATTGTGGAATAGATAGAGTCAGGCATATAACCGATGATAGAAGCAATACCAATTGCCGTTCCAGTCATCATACGGGGGATTCCCGCCTCGCTCATAATGGAGAAGATAACTCCGTACATCATCATTGCAAAGGCACCTGGAATCAGAGTATAAAGGCTGACCGCCGTGGGGCTCATTCCGCTGGGCAGTAAGAGTACGCCTGCGAAGAGCGCCGCTAAAATTACCAGGGCACAGGTTAACCACTTGGCAGTGGATTTGAATACTTTATCTGCGATAAGACCGCCTACGGGTGACAGAAGCAGAAGCACATAGCTTCGGATAATGGTTATAGCTCCTGAACTTGATGCGGACATTCCCTTTACTTCTGTAAGATAAGGAGTAAAGAAGGATGTGTTTGCAAAAATACCGTACGCGCAGAATATAGTAATGGATGCAATCCATACAATTGGGTTCTTCAGAAGTTTTCCAACATCGCCCATCTTAAACTTACTGTCTTCGCCCTCACTCGCCGTATGAGCGCCTGCCTTGCTGTCCATCAGGAACATCAGGAGAACTGCGGCTACAACGGCAACCGTACCGCCTGTCACTACAGCCCGGAAGAATCCGGTAACGATCTCATCTTTTGCTGTATTATAAGCAAATAATGACAGAGACTGTGTCAGAGCGCCTGCAAGTCCGTTACAGGCATAATAAAGCCCGTACATAAATCCCTGTTCCTCTTCCGTTCCGATAATACGGACCGCCTTCATCAGAGATGACCAGAATATGAAAGCTGTGGAGAAGGATAATCCCAGCCAGATGACCAGTGCAATCTTATAATCAAAGGTAAATGCGTAGATATAGCATAGACCTGCTGTTGCCAGAAGCGAGACTACCAAAGCCTTCTTAGGCGAAATTTTATCGGCTAAGATGCCGCCCGGTATGTATAAAATCATATTTCCGATCGTGTACATTGTAAGCAGAATTCCGGTCTGGGTATTTGAAATTCCCATAGCTGCAACCTGTGCGTCATAATACACGTACTTGATATACGGTAAAAAGTAAATAGCACCACCAGCGAGGCCGAGAGCAGCAACCGTCAAATATTTTCTTAATTTAGAATTCATAGAAGACCTCCTTCATGAGTTGTCTTATGTTCATGATACAGTTACGGGGTGCCCGCTGCTTGCCGTGACACCCCTTTATTCACATTTTTTAAATTTTAGTTGTCTGGAGTATCGGATTTGTCTGGTGTAAAGATTTCTTTTGCAATGTCTCTTGTAAATCTTCCAGTCTCTTTTGCCTTTTCAAATACTAATCTTGTATTCTTGCGGATCAGTCTTTCTGTATCATCAACGATTTCCTGTGGAACCTTATCACAGATGCCGAAGATAACTACTTCATAGATTCGGATTCCGCCTAAGTTGGATACGAAGTCAACCGCTACGTCAATGCCTTTCTCGCGAAGGATTTCATCTGCTTCCGGAGTTGTAGGAATGTTGGCAGCTTCTACCACCAGAGAGGCCTTTACCTTGTCTGCATTATCTTTATTGATAACATCTTCCAGAGCTGCGGGGATGATAATATCTACATCCATCTCTAACCATTGAGAATTAGGCAGTTTCTGATAATTGTCTTCAAAAGCTTCCGGATTCAGTTCGCCTTTGGGAAGTCTTGTCTCTACCAACTTAGGAATATTTAATCCGTCCGGGCAGTACAGAAGCTGATTAACATCGGCAATACCAACTACCTTATATCCCATCTTGTCCAGACAGGTAGCAAGGCTGGCTCCAACACATCCGAATCCCTGGATGATAACTGTAGCTCCCTCTCTGCCTTCCTTGATCTTCCATGCTTCATCTGTGGCAAACGCTACACCGTATCCGGTAATCATATCATACATCTTAAATCCGTCATATGTCATGTCGCATACTTCGTCGTGATTCTTAATTCCCTGCTCAATCTTGGGATCTGCTTTCATGGCTTTTGTCTGTGGTAAGCCAACGCCGATGTCATCCAGGATTCTAAGCACATCTCCGTAGTCAACACCCAGGTCACCGCCGATTGATACGCCTGCATTCAGGTAAGGTGCCATTGCAACCATGAATCTTTCTAATACATCCAGAGCATCCGGTGCTTTATAGTCATAAGCAATACCAGCTTTACATCCGCCTGTTGTCTCTGATTCACAGGCTTTATACTTATACCCCATAGCTGTTGCAAGACGGATAACCTCTTCTTTGGTTACTGTAGGATGCATACGTGTTCCACCACCACAATAATGGTTAACGAAGTTATACATACATAACCACCCTTTTGCATCACTCTCTGTGTCATTCCACTCCACTACGATATACGGTTTGTTTGCCATAAGTAAATCCTCCTTTTATTTTGTTCTTGATTACGGAACAGCGTTCTTGATTTTGGTTAGAAGGAAAACTCGGTTGGCAGTCCGAGTTAAACTGTTTTTGCGTTCCGTAATTAAGAACTTCATTCTGTATTGTGTAACTAGATACTAACACACTTGGTTAATGTTTTCAATATCGAATTGATGCTTTTTTATTTTTTATGAATATTGCACAAATTTTAAAGCCTTTTTTCTATCTCCGCGGCGTATTTCTTAACGACATCTGTAAGTCCGCTTTTTCGCTTTTCCTCAATGCGGAGGGAGGGACCGCTGACGCTGATACCGGCCTCCACTACTCCGTGGCGGTTAAATATGGGCACTCCCACACACTTTATCCCGAATTCGAATTCCATGTTGTCGAAGGCATATCCATTTCTGCGGATCTCTGCCAATTCCTCCTTTAACAGAGCTTTATCCGTAATCGTATAGTCCGTAAGTGCTATTAGCTCTTTACTCAGGTATCTCTCTACCTCGTCCTCAGGGAGATATGCCATCATAGATTTTCCCACACTGGTACAGTACATTTTAGCGCGCTCTCCCAAAAGGGAGCGCACCGGATGAATGGACTCTGACGGATAAATGGCCTCCAGATAGATCACCTCATCCTCATGGGGTATAGCCAGATATACAATCTCATCCACTTTTTTTACAATCTCCTGCATATAGGGAATGGCAATTTTCGTTATGCTGAAACTGTCTCCCAGAGCACGGCAGAGGGGAAAGATACTGCTTCCAAGATAGTATTTCCCCGTCTCCTCATCCTGCTCCAGGTATTCCATAGCCTTATAGGTTGTTAATATATTATGCACGTTGCTTTTATATAATCCCAACTTTTCACTGATTTCTGTAACACCCAGGGGCTGCTTTTCAGCAAAACAATTTAAAATTTCCAGAGCCTTCTGCAGACTTTTCACTTTAACTTCAGAAGAATCAATCATAGATTACCCATTTCTCCTTTCATCGTTCTCTATCTAAGAACGTCTTTAAGCAAATTATAGAGCATAATTACTATTTCGGCAAGTGGGTATCTTATCTTATGTCTTCTATATCTCCGGCATATCCTGGATATCCGGTTCAAAGAGCTTCATAGCAGACTCTCTGGCATAGATTCCTTCTTCTACAGCTGCTTTCATCAGTTTACCTGCATTTCTTCTGCACAGGGCCTCCCCTTCTCTCAAAACAGTATTTAATTCCGGTTCAACCACACCAAAGAATACGGCATCATAAAACCATGCCTCTGACAGGTTTGCTGTAAAATCACAAATAAGATAAATTCCCTTGTTCTTTAATATTTTATCTGCCTCCGGTGAAACAGGAATATTAGCCCCCTCCACCAGCAGTTTTGCGCGCACTCGCTCTGCGTTATCTTTATGTATCACATTGTCCAAAGCCGCGGGGATCAGGATATCGCACTCCTGCTCCACCCACTGTTCTGTGGGCATAATCTGATAGGTTTCCGGTAATTTTGTCAGATCCAGTTCCCTATGACCTCTCTTAAGATCATATAGTAGCTCTGTATCCAGACCGTCTTTGCAGTACACACATACTTTTGAGTCTGCCATTCCTACCACCTTATGGCCAAACTGCTGTATCTTTTTAGCAATGGCAGATCCTACACGGCCCATGCCCTGGATTACAACTGCTGCACTTTCTTCCGTATCCGGAAGATAGCTCCATGCCTCATCTGCGGCGCAGGCCACCCCATATCCCGCGATGACATCATTGATCGGCCTGCCGTCAACGGTAAGATCCAGCATCTTATTATACGCCTGCATGTTCTTCTCAATCCGGGGATCTGTAGCCATACTTTTAGTCAGCGGCATCTCAAATCCAAATTCCCGGAACACTTCCAGCATATCCCCGTATTTGGTACCCAGATCCCCTCCCAGAGATCCTCCGGCCTTTATATATGGCATCATGGCTATCAGATACCGGCGCAGCACAGCTCTGGCATCCGGTGCCTTGCTGTCATAGGCAATCCCCCCCTTACAGCCGCCACAGTACTGGGATTCACATGCCTTGTATTTAT
>OLQH01001289.1_pt1 | contig 20528 bp, 21 predicted proteins | sample 1672671 | NCBI WGS metagenome assembly OLQH01 (sample SAMEA3136712, study PRJEB25190) | human gut metagenome
AGCACGACCTCCTCCACAGGGATTTCTTTCAGCGTTCCCTCTCTTACTACCTTGACTTTAGTGGCAGTAATCAGGGACAGCTTGTCCAGTGTCTTCTTGGCCCGTATTTCCTGAAAGATTCCAATGCCGGTGTTGCAGATCACAATCCCCATAAAAAGCAGATTCTTAAAAGAACCCACGAAGATTACAAGTCCGGCCAGAATAATATTTATCAAGTTAAAAAACGTCATGAGATTGTCTCTGACGATCTGTTTTATGCTTTTACTGTTCTTATCCTCCTGCTCATTTAGCAGGCCGTCTTTTTTTCTCTGCCTCACCTGTTCCGATGTAAGTCCCCGTCTCAGGTCGGGCTGTAACAAGGTACTGTCTTTTGTCTCTTCCATAGTACTCATCTGCCTTTTCTGAAGATTTGTCCGCACTGTTTTCCTGCATTTTCTTCATTATACAACCCTTTTTGACATCCAACAAGGCTCTGGATCAGAAAACTGCCTGCACCAGGATCATATACAGTACCGTGCCTGTGGCAATAGACAGCAGCATATTCTTCTTCCAACGGTGGACGCAGACTACCCCTGCAATTGAAATGATCTCCGGAAGGCCGTAGGACGGGGAAGTCCAGGATACCCCTTTGAGGCAGTACACAATCAAAAGCCCTATCACACTGTAGGGCAGTACCTTGCCCAGATACTGAATATATTTGGGTATCGGCTTATTATCCGGAAAAATCATAAAAGGCAGAAAGCGGGTAAGCATAGTTCCCAGTACTACCATTCCTATGGTTATCATCTGCTGTGTTATGGACATACGTCACCTTCTTTCTTCTCCAGCCTCCCCCTCAGGATAGTCAGTATGGCCAGCATAGTTGCCATGGACGGCAGGATAAAATTGTCAGGTCCGAACAGAAACAGACAGACTGCGGTGGCCACCACTCCGATAACCGCAGGGAAGTGATCTCTGGATGCGAACCATTGATCCAGGAAAATCACAACAAACAGAGCAGTCATCACAAAGTCCAGACCCTTTGTATCAAAGTGGAGGAAGCCCCCCAGCACTGCTCCCGCAGTTGCACCTGCAAACCAGTAACATTGATTCAGGAGAGTTACAAAAAACATAAACCACCCCCGATCAATGCCTGCCGGGGGATCTGTGGTGCAATTAATAGAAAAGGACTCGTCACACATGCCAAAGATTAAATACCACTTTTTTCTACCAGTTCCCCTGTATTTTTCCAGCATGGATATGCCGTAAAACAGATGCCGGGCATTCACCATCAGCGCCAGAAGCAAAGCATAAAATGGCTGAAAGGGTGAAAGCAGCAGACTGACTGCCACAAACTCCATAGACCCCGCAAAGATAGTGGCGCTCATCAGCATGGGATACCAGAAGGCAAACCCCTTGCTCCGCATAAAGATTCCGTATGCGATCCCAAGAAACATAAAGCCTGCACAGATTGGTATAGTATACGGAAATGCCGCTCTAAATGCCTTTTTCTTCATACTCTCATTGTTCTCCTCCCCTAGTTAAAATAGTTATCTATCCCGTCGGCAATTCCCTTTGCCATCTTTTTCTGGTAACCTGCATCCGCCATCCTGCGGTCTTCGGAAGCATTGCTCATGAATCCCATCTCAACAATGGTAACAGGCACTGTACTCCAATTAATACCGCTCATCTCGTCAGAGGTAAGAATCCCTCTGTTCTTGGCACCTGTTGCTGCGCAGAAGCTGTCCAGGATATTCTGGGAAAGACGGCGGGAATCGTTTACAAGTCCCCTGATATACGGATTGTTTTTAGACGGTGCGATCGTCAGGGCGCCGGTCGCTGAGCTGCTGGAGTCGCTGTTTGCGTGAATCCGCACCAGGATATCCGCACCGGCGCGGGCTGCCATCTTAGCCCTTTCCGCGTTGCTGATATTTACATTGTTCGTCTCACGTATCATATAAACTTCATATCCTCTGGCTTTAAGTTCATCTCTTAATTTCAATGATACCTGCAGGTTTAATTCATACTCGTACAGTCCCGTGACGGTTCCTTTCGCCCCTCCGGTAACCTTCGCTTTTGTTGCCGACGCTCCCGGTCCTATGGGTTCCTTTTCACTGTTTCCTTTTAACTGATGTCCGGCATCTATGGCGATAAGTTTCCCTCTCGCCTTGTCCGGGATCCAGGCACCGCTCTTATCCACAAAATAGTTTCCTATCCACTCGTCAGCTGCCATTTTCCCGCTGCTTTTCAGATAATACCAGGTATTCCCCAGCTGGATCCAACCCGTGGCCATGGCCCCGTTGTCCTTCAGATAGTACCAGGTGCTCCCAATCAACTGCCAGCCGACAGCCATAGCCCCGTTTCCTTTCAGATAATACCAGGTATTCCCCATCAGCTGCCAGCCCGTGGCCATGGCTCCGCTTCCTTTCAGATAATACCAGGTGCTTCCGTCCAGCTGCCAGCCCGTGGCCATAGCTCCGCTGTCTTTCAGGTAATACCAGGTACTTCCCTTCTGCAGCCAGCCCGTGGCCATGGCTCCGTTTCCTTTCAGGTAATACCAGGTATTTCTCTCCTGCAGCCAGCCCGTGGCCATGGCCCCGTTTCCTTTCAGATAATACCAGGTATTCCCAATCAGCTGCCAGCCCGTGGCCATAGCTCCGCTGTCTTTCAGATAGTACCAGGTGCTCCCCTCCTTCAGCCAGTCTGTGGCCATACTTCCGTTCCCTCTAAGATAATACCAGGAACGGCCGATCCATTGCCAGCCGGTGGCCATGGCCCCGTTTCCTTTCAGGTAATACCAGGTACTTCCCTCCTGCAGCCAGCCGGTCGCCATGGCCCCATTCTCCCTCAGGTAATACCACTGGCCTCCATTCAGCAGCCAGCCCGTAGCCATACCACCGTCCTGATTCAGGTAATACCATCTGCTTCCCTCCTGAAACCAGCCGGTCCTTGCCCAGCCGTCTTCGTCAAACGCATACCATACATTGTCAATAAACCTCCAGCAGGAAGCCAGCCTTGTACCGTCCGGCATCTCGTACCAGCGTCCTTTCTCCTCCTGGTGCCACAGACCGGTCTGAGGGATCTGTTCCTCTTTCTCTTCTGTCTCTGTATCCTGTCTGTCCGGTGCTGTCTGATTTGCCCCCCAGACGCAGAACACCGCCATGCTTTGAAGAATAATTGCTGCTGCCAAGGCCGCAAAATATCGTCTGCCTGTTCGTCTTTTCTTCATATGTATTCTCCTCACCCCAGGGTATATATCTCCCTGTAATTGCTGAAAAGACCCAAAAGCAGAGTCCGGCGGTTTCCCACCTGCTCTCCGCTCCCGGGTCTTATATCACCTGCGTACTCAGAGTTCTTCCCTGAACCGGATTTTTGTGTAGGCTTTGATCTCCTCCACGCACTCATCCCAGCTCATCTTGCTGCTGTCGAGGCACAAATCATAATTCCTCGCATCGTTCCAGTAGTTCCCTGTATAGTAGTAATAATAATCTCCAAAATACTTATTCACCTTTTCGATATACTTTTCTGCTTCCCGCTCCTCAATATCATTTTTCTCCATACAGCGGGCCACACAGTAATCCCATGGCGCATGGATAAACACCCGCACCACATTGGGATACTCTTTCAGTACGAAGTCGGCACAGTGTCCTACCATAACGCAAGACTGTGACTGGGCCAGATCCTTCATCACCTTAGCCTGATAATAAAACAGGTTGTCATTGGATACAAAATCGTCACTTCCGGGTGGAATCAACTCTCCTTTGTAGACATTAGTCCCTCTTCTTTTAAAGATGGGATTACTTCTCAGCTTCTCATCCGCCTCGTTAAAGAGTCTCTCATTTATCCCGCTGTCATCGGAGGCCAGACGGAGAATCTCCCTTTCGTAGCAGGGAATCCCCAGGTTTTGGGCCAGCATGTGGCCGATGGTATTCCCTCCGCTTCCATAGTGCCGGGCAATAGTAAAAACCAGATGTTCCATAAGTCCCCTCCTATTCTCCAAGATATGCTTTTTTAATTGAATCATCTTCCATAAGCACAGACGCCTCTGCGTCCAGGACAATATTTCCCGTCTCCAGCACATAGGCACGGTCCGCGATAGACAATGCTTTTTTTGCATTCTGCTCTACCAGCAGTACGGTAGTACCGCCTGCGCTTACATCCTGTATGATTTTAAATATCTCATTTACAAAGATTGGGGAAAGACCCATGGACGGTTCATCCATGAGAATAATCTTGGGATGAGACATTAAGGCCCTGCCCATAGCCAGCATCTGCTGTTCTCCGCCGCTTAAGGTACCTGCCAGCTGATTCTTTCTCTCCTCCAGCCGGGGAAAACGCTGATACACCTCACGGATACTCTCATTTATCTCATTTTTATCTTTTCTTGTATAAGCCCCCATTATCAGGTTCTCATATACCGTCAAATCAGCAAATACCCGGCGTCCCTCCGGTACATGAGCCATACCCAGGGTCACAATCTTGTGTGCAGGAGTCTTGGTGATTTCTTTTCCTTCGAACTCTATTTTGCCTGATTTGGGACTGATTAGTCCTGTTACGGTCTGGAGTATCGTAGTCTTTCCTGCGCCGTTTGCTCCGATCAGGGCAATAATTTCCCCTTCGTTTACCTCGAAAGAGACTCCCTTAATTGCCTGGATTACGCCGTAATTTACTATCAGGTCTGTTACTTTTAACATTGCCATTGGTCTCCTCCTCCTATTCTCCCAGATAAGCTGTGATAACTCTGGGATCGTTCAGTACTTCTTCCGGGGTTCCATTGGCAAGCTCCGTGCCAAAATTCAGCACATACAAATATTCACAGATTCCCGCCACCAGTTTCATATCATGTTCAATCAGAAGGATCGTCACCTGAAACTGCTTACGGATCAGTTCTATGGTTTCCATCAGCTCCGCTGTCTCATTGGGGTTCATCCCCGCAGCAGGTTCATCTAACAGAAGAAGTTTGGGATTGGTTGCAAGAGCACGGGCGATCTCCAGCTTTCTCTGTTTTCCGTAGGGAAGATTGGATGCCAGAGTCTCTGAAAACTGTTCCAGGTCGAAAACTCTCAAAATATCTCCTGCTCTCTCATCCATTTCCCTTTCCCGTTTAAAATACCCGGGCAAATGCAGCATGCTCTCCGCCAGCCGATAAGTAATCTGATTGTGGAGAGCCACCTTTACATTGTCCTTAACGCTCATCTTACTGAACAGACGGATGTTCTGAAAGGTCCTGGCAATACCGCTTTGACAGATCTCGGCAGGCTTTTTTCCCACAATCTTTTCCCCGTTCAGGCTAATCGTACCGTCCGTAGGCTGGTAGACGCCGGTGAGAAGATTAAAAGCTGTTGTTTTGCCTGCGCCGTTTGGTCCTATCAGCCCCACCAGGCTGCCCTCTTCTATGGTCATATTCAGATTGTCTACTGCTCTGAGCCCTCCGAAGGAGATCCCGAGATTCTTTACTTCTAATAATGCCATGCTTATTCTCCCTCCTTCTGAAGTCTGCCCGCCTGACGCATATTTCTTCTGTCCATGAAAGCGCGCTTGATAGGGGAATTATTAAATAACATCAGGGCAATCAGCACGATGGAGTATAAAAGCATACGGTAATCCGCCGCTCCCCGGAGCACCTCCGGAAGTGCTGTGAGAATTACAGCAGCAATAATGGATCCCTTGATATTGCCCATTCCGCCCAGTACTACCATTACCAGTATCTCAATGGAAGTATTATAGTCAAAATTCACCGGCTTTAATATACCGATGTTTCCCGCATAAACGACACCGGCGACACCGGCAAAAAAAGCTGCAATTACAAACGTCATAATCTTATAGCGGCTCACAGGTATCCCTGCCGCTTCCGCCGCAATGTAGTTGTCACGGATAGAAGTAATTGCGCGTCCGTGGCGGGATCTCACAATATTGGATACCAGCAGCACTACAATAACTGTCAGAATAAATACAAAGGTAAAATTACGGTATGTGGTGTAAAGAGGAATCTTCGAAAGCCCCTTTGCCCCACCGGTAATAGGTGTCATAAAGTTGATGATAGATTTGATAATCTCTCCAAATCCCAGTGTCACAATGGCTAGATAGTCACCTTTCAGCCTGAGCACCGGCACGCCTATGATAAGGCCGAAGACGGCCGCAGCGCTTCCCCCGATCAAAAGGGCGATAAGAATTGCCGGAAGCTGGGGAAGTTCTGTATGTGTCAGAAAAAGAGCACCGGAATAAGCCCCTACAGACATAAATCCTGCATGCCCCAGGCTCAGTTCCCCCAGAAATCCTACCACCAGACAGAGAGATACTGCCATCATAACATACACACAGATAGGAATAATCAGTGATGTCATCTGCCTGCTCAGCATACCCCCGCTGATAAGGCCCTGAATCACGGCATAGACACCAACCGCTATAATTACATTAATTATGGTCTTTTTGTTTATCTTCATCTGTCTCACCTACACTTTCTCAATCTTCAGTTTGCCCAGCAAACCAGAGGGTTTCACGAGAAGCACGATGACCAGAATGCCGAATACAATTGCATCTGCCAGCTGTGTGGATATGTATGCCTTAGAAAGAGACTCTATAATTCCAAGGATGATTCCTCCCAGCATGGCACCGGGAATACTGCCGATTCCCCCCAGCACTGCCGCAACAAAAGCTTTGATTCCAGGCAATGCCCCCATAGTGGGGAGCAGGGTCTCATACTGTGATATGAATAAGATACCCGCTACTGCAGCCAGTGCAGACCCGATGGCAAATGTAAGGGAAATGGTCTGATTTACATTTACTCCCATCAGCTCTGCCGCTCCCTTATCCTCCGATACGGCCCTCATAGCACGTCCAGCTTTTGACTTATTGATAAACAAAGTCAGAGCAATCATAGAAACCGTCGTCACAACCAGAGTCACAATCGTGATTCCTGAGATATTCAGACTCCCCACCTTCACAGACGGAACCCTGATGATAGAACCAAAAGGAATGGGGGTTGCCTTAAAAATGAGCAGTGACAGGTTCTGCAGAAGATAACTGACACCAATCGCCGTTATCAGCACCGCCAGAGGGGTTGCGTTTCGCAGAGGCTTATAAGCCACCTTTTCAATGGTAATTCCGAGGACTGCGCATACCACAATGGTGAGCAGAACCGCAGGCACCGGATGAAGTCCCAGGAGCCCTACAAACACATACAGGGCGTAAGCTCCTACCATAATAATGTCTCCATGGGCAAAGTTTATCATCTTCGCGATACCGTACACCATGGTGTATCCCAGAGCGATCAGCGCATAGATACTTCCTGTCCGCAATCCATTAATCAGCTGTTCCAGGATACTGTTTACCAAATCCATACTTTCTCCACCTTCTTTCGTAATATTTAAATCCTGCATATCTTTGGAGCCGTAAAAGGAGACAGCTGTTGCCATCTCCTTTTGCTATCATCCTATGGATTACAGATTTACTACTCTGCTTTGTACTGATATGCTCCGTCTTTTACTTCTACAAACTTAACTTCCTTTACAGCAGCACCTGAGGCGTCAAAAGTAATCTCATCGCCTGTCATTCCGCTGACAGTAATCTTTGTCATAGCTTCAATCATATCTGCACTCTCAATGCTTCCAGCCTCTTCCATGGCTGCTTTGAATGTGTATACAGTATCGTAAGCATCTGCAGCAAACTGGTCAGGAGTTGCTTTATAGGCTTCATTATAAGCATCCACAAACTTTTTCACATCTGCATCATCAACCGTTGCACAGAATGGGCTGGAGAATACACATCCCTCTACTGTGGAAGCATCAGATACTGTATCAAGAACGCCGTCCCATCCGTCAGAACCTAAGAACTGCAGTGTCATCCCCATATCCTTCGCCTGTTTTGTAATGTAAGTAGCATCCTGATAGTAAGCAGGTACGTAGATGGCTTCCGCATCCGTACCTTTGATTGTGGTCAGCTGTGTATTAAATTCAACATCATTGGTGTTGAATGCTTCACTGGCTACAATCTCTCCGCCTTTTGCTTTTACTTCTTCTTCAAAAGCTTTCTGAAGACCTGTACTGTATTCATCTGCTGCGTTATAGATAACGGCAATCTTTTTCAGTCCCATAGTATCAATCGCGTAATCTGCCATTGCCTTGCCCTGCTCCGGATCTGAGAAGCAGATGCGGAAAGCATTGTCATTGGCAATACAGCCCTCTGCAGAACCGGATGGGGTTACCTGCAGAATACCATCCTGGTATGTCTGATCTACAATAGCTATACAGGCACCGCTGGTTACACACCCCATAATTGCATTGGCTCCCTTGTCCATAACCGTGTTATACGCCTGAACCGCTTTATCTTCCGAAGCCTCATCATCTGCAAATTCCAGCGCGAATTTGTAAGTAGTGTCTCCCACTTTCACTCCGCCGGCATCATTAATTTCTTTAATCGCAATCTCAGCTCCCTGCTTAACGCTGGTTCCGTAAGAAGCAGCAGCTCCAGTTACAGGGCCGATGCCTCCGATTAAGAAGGTCTCTTCTCCTGCGCCTGCCGCCTCAGATCCTTCTGCTTTGTCTTTCTTGTCATCACCACAACCGGCCATCATAGACACAGCCAATACTGCAGCCACGGAAAAAGCTGCAATTCTTTTCATGTTTTTCATCTCATATCCTCCTTCAATATCACGCTTTCAGATCGACTTTATAGGGATAATCTATAAAATCTTTCTTAAAATTCTGATTACTATCATACCCCAATCAGGACATATCTGTCAATGGTTTCCTGCTTTATCCAGACAGCAATTTGAAGGATTGATGCGCTGAAGCATGTAAGTATCTTTTATACTTCGCAGTACCCTGCAATCTCATATTCCCCGGGTATCTCGTAAGTCTTATCCGGCGCTCCCATGACCCACTGAACCTCTCTTGGCCTCCACTGGGAGAGAACTGCCGAGAAGTGAAACATTACAATTCCCTGGTTCAGCTTTCCGTCATGTTCTCCTGTAAGCTCATCCTCTTTCACTGCCAGAATCATTTGATTATAGTCATAGATAAAACGGTAGGGCTGCCGGTTCAGAAAGGACGGCGCAATACTGGCCCCATAGAAGGCTTTCTCCATAGTATCGTCGATCACATCCTCTTCCCAGCCTGATTTCTGCCCCCATTTTTCCAGATATACCAGATCCTCCACGCAGATTTTAGGAGCCAGGTGCCCTTCTCTTGTGATGACATGTATATCAGAAGGACTCTTAATATCCAGACGTGTTCTGTCCCCCAGAGAGTTCCCGTATCCAAACGCAATAATAGCCGCGACATTTTTATCAGAAGAAAGTCCCACAGCCTCCTTAACAGCGTCACTGTCAGTCAGTGTCACCCAGCAGCTGTCCAGCTCCATCTCCGACAGCTTCAAAACCAAATCTTCCCCTATGTACCCTGCATTCTGAGCCGCATATGGATGATCCTCGGATAAGATTAAGAGATAATACGGTGCCTTAATCAAAAAGCCCTTATATCCCGCAACTCCATCCAGAAGCTTCTCCCCCTCCTTCTGCAGCAGCACAAGGTCCACGTCAATGTGGGGAATCAGTCTGGAACCCTTCTGAAAATGTTCCCGGATATCTTCCATCTGCTTCTCAGACAAATCCCAGTCCTTAAAATCTCTGATTGACATTCTCTTTTCCATTAAATTGTAGTAATCCATGGTTAACCTCCTGTGATTATATATTTGCTAACTTTACCCTTTAACTCCATATTGTTATCTTAATGCAGCGCTGTAGGATTGTCAATTCACATACGCCCTCTGCCTGGAATCCAGGATTCCAAGCTCCGCCCTGTATTTCGCCACCGTCCTCCTAGAAATATCCGTCCCCTCCGCCTTCAGAATCTCCGCGATCCTGGAATCACTGAGGGTCTCTTCACTTTTTTCCTTTCCAATGAGCTGTGCGATCCGGTTTTTCACCCCATCCGCAGACATTTCCCCGGTTCCCTCTTTCGTCCCCACAGCCCCGGTAAATAAATCCTTCATAAGAACTACATTCCTATACTGAAGATACTTGCCCTTTACAGCTCTGCTCACCGTAGACACATGCATATCTACCTTTTTGGCCACTTCTGACATACTCATCGGCTGAAGCTGCCCGCGGTTCTCAAAGTAATCCTTCTGCAGTTCCAAAATCGCCTCTACAATGCGGATGATGGTACTCCGTCTCTGCTCCACGCAGTTCACAATGAACCTGGCCCGTTCCAGTTTCTCCTTAAAATAAGCTGCCAGTTCCGGATCTTCTGCCTCCCGCATCATACGTATATAATAATCATTATACCTGTATTCCCCCATCCAGCCGTCGTTCAGCTGAATCTCCCACTGGTTATGCTGGCGGGTAATAATTACATCCGGGATGATATATTCCGGTGACTCTCTCTGGACATTCATCAAAGGCCGGGGATTCAGCCCTCCTATGACATGAATGTATTTTTTCACTTCGGCAGTGGTCAGTTTCAGTTTCCTGGACACTTCCCCAATGTGCCCTTTCATAATCTCCGGCATATAATCCCTGATGATGGCAGACAGATTTCCGTCGTCCAATCCCTCCGCCTCTATCTGCTTCAGAAGGCACTCACCGATGTCCCTGGAAAATACCCCTACAGGTTCCAGATTTTTTAATTCCCTGAGACATGCTTTCACTGACTCTATGCCGAATCCTGAAGCGTCAGCTATCTCCTGAGGTTCATATGGAAAAAACCCGTCCTCATCCAGACATTCTGTGAGATACTGTATGAGCTTCCACTCTCCTGCTGTATACTTCTTTTTGTCCATCTGCATAAGCAGCATACTTTTTAATTCGTCCGCCGGTTTTGCTGCTATATCATTCTTCCGCTGAATCTCTTCCTCTTCCCATTCCATATAGTGATCCTTATAGGATATCCCTTTTTCATAGAGCTGTTCCACATTGGTCAGCATCTCTTCCTCTTTATTGGATACACAATCCAGAATCGGGTTCTCCAGATATTCATTGGTAAGGAATTCATCCAGCTCCTGGTTCGTATAGGCCAGGATATTCAGCGATTGTACCTGATTTGCTGACAGAGTCTGGCTTTGTACCACTTCTAACTTATTGCCCAATTTCATATGTATTACCTTCTCTTAGAATCTTCTGCCCTTTCTGCTATAATTTTACATAATTCGATTATATCCAATTCCAGTCCTTTCGTCCAGCACAGTGTATATATAATTTGCAAAAGTAGATTTGCTTTCATAAATATGATAAAATCATAGCGACAAACAAACTTAGGGAGGGATCTGGAATAATGAAGAATATTCTTGTGATACAGGGCGGCTGCGGGGATACCAATGGGAAGCCGCAAATCGCTCAAACAAATCATCTGCAGGAAGCATATGAATTCGGAAAGCATCTATATAAATGATATATGAAAAAAGCCTGCTCTCAGCACAAGAGCAGACATTTTATATTACGATTTCCTTCATTTCTCTGTATTTTTTTGGAGTGATGCCAAAAGACAGCTTAAACTCCCGGGCAAAATAATTGGGATCTTCGTATCCCACCTGATACCCGATTCCGCTGATGTAATCATCTGTCTCCAGAAGAAGCCGGGCAGCCATAATCATTCGGATTTCCCGCAGATACTGTTTGGGGGATTTCCCCAGCTGATCTTTAAATAGCTGACGGAACCGTGATTTGCTTAATCTTGCAATCTCCGCCATACTTTCCAGTGTATACCTCTCGGAAGGGTGGACGGCGATATAGTCTAGTACCAACCGAATTCTGGTATCCACATTCTCATAGTTCTTTATCAGGCCCTCATTGATATTAGCGGCAATCCTGCCAATGTCTCTGTCCGCAGGCCAGTCCGGGTTGTGAGAGCACAAACTGGCAATCAGCAGATTCATATAACCTTTTATGAAAAAAATGTTTGTATGAGATTTTTTATTACTCCAATTATAGATGTGTGAAAAATACAGTTTTTCATTCTCACTGTCTGTCACCCTGGGGATCCCAAAGTAATCTTCCAGCACGTCGCCCCCTTCATAGTACACAGAAGTCATAAAACGGATATCTATGATAGAAAATTTGCTGCTGGCCGCACTGTAGCTGAATCCGCATCCTCTGGGTATATATACAATCTGATCTTTATAGACTTTTACTTTTTCCTTATTTATGCGAAGCTCCGCCTCTCCATCCTCAACATACCAGAACATGCTGTAGGGTATCATACGCCGGGAACCAATCCACTCCCTGCTGAATACAAACTTATGAATGGACAAAAAGTAAAACCTTATATTGTCAATTGTATTCATTTTTTACGGCTCCTCTCCATCCTTATGAAAAGGATTATATCAAATTACGCCACAATTGTAGAGATTATAGCCGCAATTTCGTCACTTTATGCTATTTTTTGACACCTCTTCTCTATTTTATTTATAAACCTTCCTTTATAATATACATATGCCCCTATCCGTGGGATAACTATATGCTTTTGCAGGCTGCACTCCTCACCAGAAAGTCCTATATGCTTTCAATCCTTTAGCCTGTCAGCAGGTTATTGCTGCGGATAAAAAGACACTGCCGGATGTGCTCCGGCAGTGTCTTTTTCTACTTTTCTTTTATATTCGGCAGCAATCGGTTATCCGGAGATAACTTTAGAAAGGGAGCATATGCCACTTCCCAGGGATACCCGTCAGGATCCAGAAAATACCCTGAATACCCCTCATATCCCCCCCAGTCCTTCCACTGAGGTACCTGGTGGCTTTTTCCGCCTGCTTCTACGGCCCGGTTAAACAATGCATCAACTTCCTCCGGGCTGGCGCCGTTGAGCGCCAGTGTAAATCCGTGGTACTCCTGCTTGGGGCTCACGGGAAGAAGGGCGTCATTGGCCAGAAAGTCATAGGGCACAAGGCCTATGGCAATGTTGCTTGTAACCATAAAGGTACACATCCCGGGATCCGAATCCGGGGATAATTCCCATCCAAGGGCCTCATAAAACTTTACTGAGCGATCCACGTCCTCTACCCCCAGAGTAATAATAGAAATGCTCTGTGCTTTATAGCTGTCTGCTTTTCCCAATCTCTCCTTACCTCCTCAGCATTGTTCTGCAAATTTTCTTATCATTTCCTTCATAGCAGGAATATCTTCATGAAGCTTTAGGATGGTGCTTCCCACGAATGCCGCGTCCCCTCCGGCTTCTTTCACCATACGCACATCCTCCGGTGCATGCACGCCCACTCCGCAGTAGATGGGGCGTTCGATTCCGCAGGCGCGCAGATGGGCAATACAAGCTTTTAGATCCGGGTACTGAGGATTCACCTCTTTGGTTGGCTTAGCCTGCATGTAGACGAAGCCATTGGACTGCTTTGCCATCTCGATTTCCTCAGGCAGCATCTGGTACTGTACGTAGCATGACACTCTCAGACCGGCGGCAATGATCTGGTCTTTGATCCGATTGTCCTTCAGGCCTACCAGAAGAATATCTTTAAAATCATTCTCCAGGCAGAAGCTGATAAATCTTTCCGTGCCAATCTCTTCCACGGTATTCTCATAGGCCAGAACCAGCAGTTTAATATCCGGAAGTCTTTTTTTCACGGCCACCATACTCTCCATATATTTGTCGTAATCATCACAGGCTTCCAGCGCCTTTGCCATTCTTCCTGCAATATATTCTCCTTCCAGGTATGGATCCCTGGAGGGAAAGTCAATTTCTATCATTGTACACCCTGCATCGGCGTATTCGATTGCCATCTCATAGCTGCTCTCAATTGTGGGATAGCCGTTGGATAAATAACATATGATTTCCATGATTTATTCTCCTTTATATGCTTTCTGGAATAATGCTTTAAACTGATCCAACTCCGGTATGACGGGATTGGTTTTTGTACAGCCGTCAGCTTTCGCTGCCTTTGCCATTTCCTCTAAAAGCTCATTATATTTTTCTTCTTCTTTAATAATCTCCTGAAAAGATGCCGGAATATGTAATTTTCCGTTCAGTTCCCGGATCATCGCTGCCAGATCCTCTCCCCCTGCCTTCTCAGCCAGGGAACGATAAATGCCGGCTGCCCTCTCATCCTGACTGTTAAACTCTATAATGTAGGGAAGAAGCATGGCGTCCCCCAGACCGTGAGGTACGTGGAAATATCCTCCCAGCGTATGGGCCATAGAATGAACGATTCCTAGAGATACATTTGTAAAGGCAAGACCGGCAGCCATAGAAGCATTCAGCATCTTTTCTCTTATCTCCAGATCTCCCCCGTTTGCATATGCCTGGGGCAGATACTCCATAATATCCAGGGCTGCCTGAAGGGCCAGAGTGTCGCCAATATAGTTTGCCCTTGTAGAAACCAGTGCCTCTATAGCATGTGTCAGGGCGTCCATTCCTGTCTCTGCGGTAATGCGGGCAGGCATTGACAGGGTTACTTCCGGGTCACAGATAGCAATGTCAGGCATCATCTCCATATTGCCAATGCCGTGCTTCATTCCTGTCTCTGTGTCAGAGATTACCACTGACCGGGATACTTCGCTGGCGGTTCCCGCTGTGGATGGAATGCAGCAGAAGTGTGCTTTCTCTCTCAGCTTTGGAAACGGTACGGCCTGTAATACATCCTCCAGTGTCTCCAGCTCCGGATGTTCATAGTAGATCCACATTGTCTTGCCGGCGTCCATGACAGAGCCTCCGCCCAGAGCAACAATCAAGTCAGGCCGGAACGCAAGCATCTCCTTTGCCCCCCGCTTTACAGTGGCAAAGGAGGGATCCGGCTCCACACCCTCGATCACTGCAACCTCTGCGCCGCTGCTCTTAAACATATCCCTTACTTTATCCAGCATACCGCTTTTTACCATGCTGGATCCTCCCAGAACAATTACTACTCTTTTATACTCCAGAGATTTTATGTGTTCCAGGCAGCCCTTTCCAAATAACAGCTGGCTGCCTGCCAGTTTCATAGGTCTCATCATAATTTTTTGCCTCCTCTTTATTCTTCCATTCCCTGCATAACTTCACGGACCAGTTCATAGTCAATGGGATTCGTCAGAATTCCGTCCTTTTTCAGGCTGGATCCTATGATACCGCCGTCTGCCACATGCATCTGCTCCCCGATATTCGAAGCCTTTACGCCGCTCCCTGCAAATACAGGAAGATGCACTACTTTTTTTACTCTTGCTATCATATCAATTGGGGTTTCCACGCCAATCTCACTTCCCGTCACAATGATACCGTCCGCTCCGTTTGCCTCTGCCTCCCTTGCAGACTGTTCCACTGTAATATGGGGAAGAAGCATATGGGCGTGTTTTACCTGTACGTCAGCGAGAATCCTTACGTGCTCCAGACCCAGCTGCTTTCTGTACTCCACACATTCTCTGGCGCAGGGTGCGATCACTCCGTCGGTGAACAATACGGTATCCACAAATACCGGGACGCGGATAAACTGTGCCCCTGTAATCCCCGCAATGGCCAGGGAAGCCTTGCAGTCGTTAAATGCCGCATCGATCCCCACAGGAATGCGGATTGCGTCCTTTACCGCTGCAGCAGCAGCGGACAGCGCGGCCACCTGGGCTGTATTCAGCATAGCTTTAAAAGGGGTATCTCCCATATTTTCTACAATCACAGCGTCTACTCCGGCTTTTTCCAGGGTAACGGCATCCTCCACTGCACGGCGGATGATTCCCTGGTAGTCCCCGTCAAACCCCGGGGTCCCGGGCAGGGGAAGACAGTGTACCATGCCGATAATTGTCTTTGCCTCTGTTGTAAATAATCCTGCTTTATTCATAATTACAGCCTCCCGTCCTTATTTCTTTCATCGTACCGGTAGATCCCCTCCAGTACGGTGCGGCAAAGAAGATCCTCTGCGTCCTTTCTTGCCTGCCCCTGAAGAGTTTCTTTCAGATTTTCCAGTACAGTAGTCATAGTCACAATACAGGTTTTGACTCCCATTAATCTTCCCAGTGTCAATAAGCAGGAGGATTCCATATCAATCCCTGTAACCTTTAATTTGCGGAGTTCTTCAAAGGTACCTGCCATATCCCGGCCCCACTCCTTTGAGAACCTGGAATCGTGCATCTGACTGTAAAACCCGTCCATAGTGCAGTTAATTCCATTGACATACTCCGCTCCCATTAGGTTTACAGTCTCATTCATAACATTCACCAGATCTACGTCTGCCACTGCGGGATAGGATTCTTCCACATAGGATAAACTGGTCCCCTCCCTGCGCATGGCTGCTATAGGAATGATAAATTTTCCCAGGAGATCATCCTGAAGCCCCATGACTGTTCCCATTCGCACCGCAACCTCCATGCCTGCCTCATACATTTCCTCAAGGGCGATGGCCGCTGAAGGGGCACCGATTCCGGTAGAGGTAACGGTTACCTCCACTCCTTTGTATGTACCTGTATAGGTATTGAACTCTCTCTGAAAGGCAACCTTCCTGGGATTGTCCAGATACTGCTTTAAAACCTCCACCCGCCAGGGATCCCCTGAAAAAAGGACGTACCTGGCCACAGTGGATGCATCCACTCCTAAATATAATGTGCTCATATTTTCTCTCCTCACTTCCCGCTTTCTTTCAGCAGCTGTCTGTATTTTTCCAGCAGCGCTTCCTCTGTGGGCATGTTTGTACAGCAGCCCTCTGCCTGAAGAACAAACCAGGAGAGTACACTGCCCAGCCTGCAGCATTCTGCCGGCTCCATGCCTTTGAGATAGCCATAGAGAAAGCCCGCGATATAGGCATCCCCTGAACCTGTTGCATCTGCAATCTCATCGGCTCTGCAGATCCCGATTTGATGTTTTACCACTCCCTGAGGGGTGCGCTGATAGCAGATGCTTCCCTCTTTTCCAAGGGTAGTCACGATAATCTCAGCACTTCCCAGAGAAAAGAGCTCTGTGATATCCCCCAACCCATAGATCTGCTCGATGATCCCCCGCTCCACTTCATTGGTAAAAATTATTTTGCTCCCGGTGAGCAGAACCTTCAGAAACTCCTGGGGAAAAGCATCAAAATCATCTTTCATTCCAAAGACAACAGGTACCTGATGACGGACGCACTGCCGGTAGAACTCTTCATTGTCTGCCCTTGAGGCAACGGTAATCACACCCAGACGTGTATTCTGAAATAATTCATCTTCCAGTGGCTGTGCGTATTTCTCATCCATAGCTCCCGGATAAAAAATAGTTATGTGATCGTTTTGATTGTCCTGAAGCAGATAGCACACGGAAGTAGCTTCCTCCTCAATGACCCGGATGCCCTCTGTGGATACCCCGCCCTGTTCCAGAAATGCCTTAAATCCGTTTTCTATATAATCTCCTCCGACCCTCAGAACAGGAAGGCCATTGAGGCCCAGCCGGCTGAGGCCGTAAGCAATATTGACGGAACATCCCCCGTAAAAGATATCTACGTTATTCCGGTTGGTGACCAGGGAAGTATATCCAACTTTAGCCGGCGAGGCAATCTTTATGATATGGTCCATGCTTACATATCCGCTGGTTAATACATCAATCTGTCTCATGCTCTTCCCCCTTTATAATTTCCCGCTGTCCAGCAGACCAAATAATTCTTCTGTGTCCACTACAGTCCCCAGATACTTGCTGATATCCTCCAGATGCACCTGGTTTACTGTCTCAGAGTTGGTGGCAACACAGTCTGAAACCACATAGCCGTCATAGTCCAGATAAAAGGCATCTGTGATGGTTGCCCGGATACAGCAGTTTGTCTTTGTACCTACAACGATAACATTTTTTACCCCGTTCTCTCTTAATACCAGGTCCAGATCCGTTCCGAAGAATCCGCTGTATCTCCTTTTTTTGATTACGTAATCTGTCTCCTCCTGAACCGGAAGCATAGGGTCAATCTCTTCTCCCCCGCTGCCCTCTATGCAGTTCGGGCGCATGGAAGCAGCCTTCCGGTCGAATTTCCCTTTTCTGTTGCAGTGCTGCAGAAAGACTACAAGCACATCCTTTTCTCTGCATTTATCCAGAACCCTTTTAATCCTGGGCAGAATCTCCCGGTTCTGAGGGTAGAAAACCAGTCCCTCGGGATCCGTAAAATCTTTTACCATATCTACAATAAGCAGCGCTGTCTTATACATACCTTATCCTTTCCTTCAAGCATCTAATGGAATCCTCTGACTTTTTGGTTTCTGTATTTGAGCATTGACACTATAGTCAGCACAATTCCCATAACCACGTAGGGAATTACATCAAACAGAGCGGCAGCCGGACCGGCGTAAAGCCCCATATTAACCGCCAGAGCTCTGGCCGCGCCGAATACAATGGCATAAAGAGCGCTGGACACCGGATCTCCCTGGCCGCAGTAGATTGCGGCGATAGCAATAAAGCCCCGGCCTGCGGTCATATTATTTGTAAAAAGTACCATACGCTCCAGCGCCAGATTGATCCCGGCCAGAGAACAGCAGAATGCTCCCAGAAGAATTGCCAGGTAGCGGTACTTATTGGTATTCAACCCCAGATTCCTGGCCGCATCTTCATTTTCCCCCACTACCCGGACATATATGCCAAATTTTGTACGGTACATCAAAAGCCAGATAAAGAAAATGCCTATGAAGGACAGATACGTAATAGGCGTGTGACCGCTTAGGATGTCTCCGAGAATGGGTATCTTATCGATCACCGGGATCTGTATTTTAAAATCAGATACATTCTTCCAGGTAAGACGGATATTAGCCGACTCCATATACTGGAGCACAAAACCCGCTATGGCCGGAACCACCATATTGATAGCCAGACCCACCACTATAACATTACCTTTGTACGTAACCGTCATAAAGGAGAAAATCAGGCCGATAAGGAGGCAGACTGCAATTGCCGCGATATATCCCAGGGCAATATTTCCTGTGAGATAGGAGACCAGCATGGATACAAATGCCCCTGCCAGCATCATACCTTCCAGCGCAATATTCAGAACATTGGCTTTATAGGCAAAGATGCCTCCCAGCACACACAGCAATATAGGTGTGGCATGGTATACGGAATCATATAAAATATTTCCTAAGAAGTTCATTCTGTCACCCTCCTGCTCTCTCTCCACATTTTATAGCGTTCAGTAAACCCGTATTTTTCATTAAAGAACCGTACTGCAAGGAAAAGTATGATCAATCCCTGGAGGACACCCACAATTTCCTTGGGCACAGACGTATACATATTAATATTATCCGCCCCTGTCTTCAGTCCGCTGTAGAATACTGCGGCCAGCAGAATCCCCCCCGGGGTATGACGTCCCAGCAGCGCAATGAGCATACCGTCCCATCCAAGTCCAGTGGTCCCGGAGAAGGTCAGTGTATACTTAAACGCCTCGCTCATCATCTGTCCGGATCCGGCCAGTCCTGCCAAAGCGCCGCTGATACACATAAGGACAATGATTTTTCTGCGCACCCTCATACCGGTAGCCTCAGAGAATTCCGGGTTTTTACCGATTGCCGTTACTTCATATCCAAGCTTTGTCTTTCTCATCACAAAGGCCATTAGAATCAGAACTCCAAGAGCTATGAAAAAGAACAATGTCAGCTTTGAGTTCCCCAGTCTGGAAAACATAGCCGTTTCCTTTATGGTAGGCGTACAGACATATCCGGATCCGTCCTCTCTGAAAGGTCCTGAGGACAGGTACTCCAGAATCTTTATCATGGCATAGTTCAATGTCAGGGTAACGACCATCTCGTCCACATGATAAAATGCCTTCAGGAGCGCCGGAACCAGAGCAAATAAGACACCGAACAGCATTCCAACCGCCATACAGATGATTTTGTGAAGCACCGGGCTCCCAATCTGCAGGGAGGCACCCACAAGGCCTGAGAAAAAACCGCCCAGCAGCAGCTGTCCCTCCACGCCCATATTGAAAATATTGGCCTTAAAGGTAATGGCTATGGCAAGACCCGTCAGCAGCAGCGGAGAGGCATAGTGAAGGGTGTTAGAAAGTCCTTTGGCAGTAAACAGGGATTTTCCCAGCATGATCCGGTATACGGTCAGAGGGTTTTCGCCTATGGCTGCAATAATAATGGCGCCGATCAGAAAGGCCAGCAGCGTCTCGGTGGGGATGGGCGCAACAGTAAAGCTGAGGATCAGCACGATCACCGTAATCAGGAAATAAAATCCCATCAGGCCCAACGGCCAGTCGGTGCGGACGGTTTTTCCGCCGATACGGATATCGCGCATGCCTTTGGCCCCGGCAGCTCCACCGGTCGGCACAGGTTCGGGAGACGCAGCCCTTTTGTCCGGCAGCCGGAATGCGAATCCCAGCGAAACGGCCGAGAGGCAGTAAACGAGAAACGAATAGTGCCAGTCTATCCCGGCCAGGTATCCGGCCAGCATCGTGGCCAGCACCAGCGACAGGTTCGAGATGGCCGACACGATTCCCAGTTGCCAGGTCCGGTATTTTCCCGAAAAATTGTCGGCGATCAGCCCGGTGGAGAGAGGGATGACGAATCCCGCGCCGATACCCAGTATCACGCTGTCGGCCAGCATCAGGAACAGGCTCCGGGTGACCAGCAGATAGATGACGGAGCTGGCGAAAAAAAGCGACAGCCCCCAGATCATCAGTTTTTTCTTATCGACATTCAGAGACAGTTTCCC
>OLQH01001296.1_pt1 | contig 20488 bp, 25 predicted proteins | sample 1672671 | NCBI WGS metagenome assembly OLQH01 (sample SAMEA3136712, study PRJEB25190) | human gut metagenome
TGGATAAATATGGCGGTGATATGGTGCTTTCCTGCGATGAAAATGAATTTAAGGCAGTGGTCATCTTGTAAAGAGATGGTCTTTGTGTGCGTAATATGGTCGTTTGATGACATGGGACTGGGAAAACAAGTGATTTTATCCGATAAAAAAAGCAAGGTAGGGCAGTGGACTATGAACATTTTAAATAATCAGATTGGTTCCATCTATGACCGACAGAAAAATTTATATAGTAAATATCTGCGTTATAGCCAATAGAATGCAGAAAGTAAAAAGGTATGCGGACAAGAAAAAATCACAGCAACATCTGGAAAGGATGTATTGGGTATCACAAAAGGAGATAAAGAAAATTCTTATATTGTGCATTTCTCTGATTCTGCAATGGTTAGCAGGGCAGTTGCAAGAGGATATGTTACGGTCAATGGTGCAGATGTAGAATTGACGGAAGATACCAAACGGCAGTTGTTAAAGGTAGATAAAGAAGCAAGTGCCGCGAGAGAAAAGGCATATCAGGATTATGTTATGCAGTATGAGATGGCGGTTGCAAAGCAACAGAGTGAAGCGTGGAGAAAAGCGTTAGATGGAGTGCCGGATAGTTTAAGAATGTTGTTGGAAATAAATAATACTGAAAATGTGCCGGAATATTCAGAAAAACAAAAAAAGCAATATAACGATGCAATCAAGGCTTATGATCATACCGGTAACGGTGTAAGCTGGTCGCAGTTTGAATGGAAAACTTACGATACACAGATGACAGTCACATTTGAGGATTCGGTGAAAGTTGAAAGCATTTCAAAAAATGGAAAGTTTAAGTGTATTATGGAGCCATATCCGGGTAATGAATTAGATTTTTAAAAAGTATTTCATGTAGGAGTCAGAGCATATTACTGACTCCTATGCAGAAAGGAGAACAATTTTATGAGTATAACGAAAGTTGGAAGTTCCTATAATTTCATTTATAACACAAAGACAGGTAAATTATCTACAAAAGATGGCAGCAAAAATGAATTTGTTGATTTTTGCAATGGAGATGTAAAGGGAGAAGATACAGAGACACTGAATCATTTTGATGAGCATACAAGATATCAGTTTACAAGAATGCTGTTTGCATATGGAACCGGAATGACCGGACAGAATCCTTTTGCCAATGATGAGAAAGTCGAGATTACAGCGGATATAGACAGTGCAACCCATACTTCCTTTTATGTGAATGGGCAGAAAGCGTTTACGGCAATTACGGGTATGTCATATCTCCCATCCGAGATTCAAACCTTTGGAACCGTACAGCAGCCATTTAAAACCAGAGGGTACAAACCATATGATCCCAGTACAAACAGTATCACGATTGGGGTTGGAAGCAGATTTAATCTTGGAAATGGATACAGCATGACGGTACAGGAAGATTTTGTCTGGGGCGAGGGCTATGGAAACGGAAGCAAGGCAGATGATGAAAGATGCAATATGATGATAGGTGGTCTGAGCTCCCTGATACATTTTGCGGATCAGCAGTATTTTTCAAGTATGACAGATACATACACCGATTATATTTTAGATTTTCTTGCGTCACAGGGAGTGGATACAAGCAGAGAATTTGTGATAAACGGGACACATTGCGAACTGGTAAATGGGAAAATAAGAGAAGTTGGTAACGATTATGTGGTGCCTAGTTCCATTCAGCAGAAAGCAGTGAAAAGATATGAAGAAAGTATGTCACAGCTTTTGAATAGCGGAACTTGGTATAGATGGTCATAAAAGTAATAGATCACTTGGACCGTTATGGAGAGTGAATAGATTCAGAATGACAGAGGAAAGGACAGCATATCTGCAACAGGAAAAAGAATTTTATACAGTGTTGGCATCCAAAATAGGAGAATAATTTTATGCATGATGCAAAAATGATATTGAAATAGGAGGAACAGAAGTATGTACGTTGGTTCTGATTTAAATACAGTATCTTCATGGTATGGCCAACAAAAAGGCAACAATAGGAAAGCCCCTGCATCTGCGGAAAAGACATTTTATACGGCTGAAACACCAAAGGTATACCAGATATTCACAACAGATAATATGTTGTGAACAGGAGGTAATGGTACAGGTCTTTCTTATTGCCTTAAATATGCGGATGATTCGACGGATGAAAATCCTGTAGTGTTAGCGAAAGGTGTGGATGAAAATGGAAAAGAGTTTGAACAAAGAATATATATAAATGACGTTAATCCATCAAATGCTACAGTAGTCGAAATGCGTGCATTGGAGGCACATTACAAAGTGGAGAAGCAGGGAGGTTTCACGTCTCTGCCACTTGAAGCTGGTAATATGGGACTTAACGACAGAAGAGATTTTATCGCAATGTTCAAAAAAAGCATAGAAGATTTAAACAAATTGGGAAGGTTTGACTTATCGTTGCTTTGGACGAAAAGTATGGATACATATCTTAATTTGCCAAATGCAAATAGTAAGTATAAATAGTGCTTAGTCATTTGAACATAGGAAAAAAAGAGAACTTGGATTACATGAAGTGTATGAGACAACTGGATATGATGCACGCAATGCGACATATAAAAATGGTACTTTTATTGCAGAGGATGGTACAGATTTACTGGCATTGTTTAATGAAAAATCTAAAAATAGTGCAGGGTATGAACTTTATTCTAAGAGATGGCTGCAATATGCTAAAAATGGCTGGAAGAAAGAAAATGATTTGGTATTAAAAATAGGCTTTGACAGCAGTGGATTGTATGATATAGGGCAGGAAAAAGGATATGGAGCAGCACAGAATATGTGGATGAAAGGTGTTAGCCAAAGTATGTTTGAAGCTAGAGTGTGATTAATGGATGATAGAAAGTATAAACCGCTTTATGAAGTCGTTGAATAAAATTTTATACGAAAACTTCAAGCTGTTGGAGGTGGATTTATGGGAATCTCTTTTTCAAATATAGGAACAGTTGGAAGGGAAGGATAGGCAATTAAGCGGTTTTTTGGAAGTGCTTGTTTCCTATCATGGCATATCCAAGCTAACGATAGCAAAAATGGCTGGTGTTGAGGAAAATGATATTGACAGGCTTTTAGCCAATCCACCAGAAAAGATTGAAATCGAAGTAAAGTATAAAATTGCTGTGACGGTTATGGAGGGAGTATCCCAAAGTTTGTGTAAACCTCCAAACTGATGTAAGATAAAATTACTCAGTTTGGAGGTTATTTTTATGGCAAGAAGAAAAGACAGCCCACAAAAAGCAGCAATGAGAGAAATGATGTGAGACTATCTGAAAAACAACGATATCAGCATCAAAGATGGCACCGATGTAAATAGCATTATGCGTGACATGATGTCTGTTCTTTTGGAAGGTGCTTTGGACGAGGAACTGGATGAAGAATTAGGATATTCCAAGTATGATTATCGTAACAAAGAAACAGACAACAGCAGAAACGGTCATTCCAGTAAAACCATGCACACCAGTTATGGAGATATGGATGTAGCTATACCAAGGGATCGTAATGGTGATTATGAACCACAGCTGATTAAAAAGTATCAGAATACTGTAACTAAGGACATGGAAGAAAAAATACTTTCAATGTATGCCAAAGGGATGACCACCGGAGACATTGAATCTCACATGCGTGAATTATACGATATTGATATTTCTGACAGCACAATCAGCAGGATCACAGATAAAATCCTGCCGATTGTAAAAGAATGGCAGGAACGCCCTCTGGAAGAAGTGTATGCTGTAGTATTTATGGATGCAATCCATTATCATGTCCGCAGTGAAGGACGTATTGTAAAACGTGCGGTTTACATTGCTCTTGGTATCGACATGAATGGAAAAAAAGATGTCCTTGGAATGTATGTTGGAGAAAACGAAAGTGCAAAGTTCTGGCTTTCTATCATGAATGGATTAAAAAACAGAGGTGTTGAGGATATCCTGATTGCATGCGTTGATGGTTTAAATGGATTCCCACAGGCAATCGAGGCTGTTTATCCCAAAACAGAGATTCAGCAGTGTATCATTCACCAGATCCGCAATTCAACGAAGTTTGTTTCATACAAAGACATCAAAAAACTAATGGCTGATCTGAAGCTTGTATATGCAGCTCCAACAGAAGAAACAGCTTTAAATGAGTTAGAATTGTTTAAAGATAAATGGGATTCCAAGTACCCGAAAATCTATAAATCCTGGCATGATAACTGGGCAACCCTGTCCACTTATTTCAAATATCCTGAGGCAGTAAGACGCCTGATTTACACCACAAATGCCATTGAAGGATTCAATCGTCAGCTCCGGAAAGTAACTAAAAGCAAAACGGTTTTTCCATCGGATGACAGCCTTTTGAAAATGCTGTATCTGGCAACCATGGATATCACGAAAAAATAGACTGGTCATCGGCAGGACTGGAGACAGATTCATTCCCAGCTGGAAATCTATTTGGAAGAACGTCTAATCGGACGCAACCTGTAAAAACAGCTTGTTTTAGGCAGGTTTTATTGACATACCCAAAAACTCCTGTATAATGCAGATATGGGCAGAACCTGAAAAATCGGCTCTGCCCATTTGTAACTATTCATAAATCTTATATCAGTTTTTAATGTTTACACAAAACTTGAAACGGTCTCTAGTTTGGTGAAAAGCTCTACAAGCCATTCCTGAAATTCTGTTTCTGGTTCTTTTTGGTCAAGCTCATTTTCGTAATAGTGTCTCACAATACCAGCAAATATATCGGCAAACTGTACTGCAGGGGTTACAGCAGAGCTGACAAACCCCTTTAATTTCATATCCTTTGGCTCCCATTAAAAGTAAGAAATCTTCGTATGTGGAAACTGACTTGATGCAAAAATTGATGTCCCTTCTAAGCTGGGTTTTCCAAGTAGAGCCATTCTGCTCAGATTGCCATTCTTTGTACTTTTTACCACGTTCACCACCCGGAATGATGATGGAAAGATTATGCGTTTTGCATAGTTCATCACTTAGTTTCCGTATGTGGTAATACGACTGTTTGCAGTCGTGATATTTATTATGCTCGATGTTATCAGCAGCACAAAATATGATGTGATTATGAATATGTCCTTTATCAATGTGTGTGGTGAGAACATACGAATATTTGCCTTCTAAAACCTTGTCAGCAAGTTCTTTTCCAATGCGGTGAGCTTCCTCATAACTGACTTCTCCCGGAGCAAAAGCCTGTATCAGATGATAGGCTTTGTTAGGACTGTTCTCCCTGCAATGGTCAAGGGTGTACTTAAAGTCAATCGCTGCTGTTTCTGGCGTACACGCATAAGATGAAACATAGATTTGCTCATCTGTTTTGTCGGGATTGCAGATGTAATCTATTGCTTTATCAACGGTTGCTTTGATAGCATGGATTTTTGTGTATGCCATACTTTATTCAACAACTCCTTTACTTCATTCATATCGTCCTGATAGATGTTTCCGGTACTGTTTACCCGCTTTGCAATCTGATTCAGACTGGAGCTGATTTGTCCAAGCTCTGTATTATAATTTCGCAGATAACTGTAATCGACATCATACACATATCCATATAAAATCAGTTTGCGTAAAAAGGCTGACATGCTTTTCATGCCGGATGTTTTATTAGTTTAGAAAAAGTAAATAAAGACTTGACGTTTAAATCTTACACGTGTAAGATATGAGGTGATATCAATTTCAAATTTTAAAATGAAATGGAGGAAGGCACATGAAAATACAGAGAAAAATATGGAACTATATATTGATACTTGTACTTGGTATGATGGGCATGATTACAATTATCTTCTTTTTAGTTGAGAAATTGCTGCTGGGGGACGGGAGATGTTATATACCGCAGAGAGCAATTATGATTGCTTTGATGTTATGCGTGTTTTGGCAGGTAGCATTGATAACAGTGGCATGTCTGTTAGGAAGGCGGATTAAAAAGATTTTTCATGGTGTAGTCAAAATGGTGATGACGATAGTAACCGTTTCCGGTACTCTTTGTCTTGTTTTGTTTCTCGCATGGAATTGGTTGATATATAGTTTTAAGTTTGATGAAAAAGTAGAGCAATATGATGAACATATCGCTTTATATGTGAATAATACATTTGTAAGAACCAGATTTAGATATCCGCATTATATGTATGAAGAAAACTGGTTAATCATGAGAACGTTAAGTGATGATGAATTGCAGGAGGCAGTTTTGAAATATGGTGATCCAGATGATTATTATAATTAACATAGGAAATTTGATAGAATTTATAGATTCAAATTTTTGAAATACAATGGGAAAAATTTTTAAATTGAAATCTTACAACTGTAAGAAAAGGAGATGCTATGACGAAAAAAAAGAAAAAAAGCAGGATATACATTATATGGCTCGTGAATTTATGTTTGATTACAGCTGTGGTTGCCTTTTTTGTATGGTATGAAAGTGTACCTGATGTATCACCGGAGAAGGTTCTTAAAACATATATGGCTCATATTTCAAATCGAGAATATGAACAAATGTATGAAATGATTGATGCAGGAATATCTGGGAATATCAGTCAGGAAGATTTTGTAAAACGTAATTCTGCTATTTATGAGGGAATTGATGTAGATAATATGAAAGTTCATATCACATCTTATGATAAAGAACAAAAAGAGATCTGTTATGAAACATCTATGGATACTGTTGCAGGAAACGTAACTTTTGAAAATAAGGCATCATTTATACTGGAAAAAGGCAAATATAAGCTGATATGGAATGATTCTTTGATATTTCCAGAACTGGATTCCACAGATAAAGTAAAAGTGTCTACAACAAGTGCTAAGAGAGGGCAGATTATAGACCGAAATGGTCACTTGCTTGCAGGCGAGGGAGTGGCTTCTTCTATAGGTGTAGTTCCCGGAGAATTAGAGAATAAGAATGATGCTATCAGCCAGTTGGCAGAATTATTGGAAATGAAAACAGAAGATATAGAAAAAAAATTAGCAGCAAAATGGGTAAAAGATGATTCATTTGTACCATTAAAAACAGTTCCAAAGGTGAATGAATTAAAACTGATGTCGATTGAGCCAGATCAGGAAACATTGGCAGAGAAAGACAGACAGGAGAAATTATTAGAGATTCCAGGTGTGAAAATTTTAGATATCACTGTAAGGGAATACCCACTGGGGGAGGCTGCTGCACATTTAGTGGGATATGTTCAAAACGTTACAGCAGAAGATTTAGAAGAACACGCAGGGGAGGGATATACATCGAACAGTGTGATTGGAAAAAGTGGAATGGAAGGATTATTTGAAAAAGAATTAAAGGGACAGAATGGGTGTTCTATTACTATTGTTGATTCAAATGGCAATAAGAAAAAAATCATAGTAAGCACGATTGTAGAAAATGGAAAAGATATAAAACTAACGATAGATTCGAATTTGCAAAAAGAATTATATGAACAATTTAAAGATGATAAGAGCTGTTCAGTTGCTATGAATCAGTATACGGGAGAAGTATTGGCTTTAGTCAGTACACCTTCATATGATAACAACGATTTTATTAGGGGCATGTCAAGTGAAAAGTGGAATGCGCTGAATGAAGATGAGAACAAACCTATGTATAATCGTTTTCGACAGGTCTGGTGTCCAGGCTCTACGTTTAAGCCAATCATAGCTGCTATTGGATTAACAACGGGGGCGATTGATCCTAACGAGGATTATGGAAATGAAGGTTTGAGCTGGCAGAAAGATTCATCATGGGGGTCTTATCATGTAACGACGCTTCATGCCTATGAGCCAGTTATTTTAAAAAATGCTTTGATATATTCAGACAATATTTATTTTGCCAAGGCGGCATTAAAAATTGGTGAAAGAGATATGGAAAGTTCATTGACAAAATTGGGATTTAATGAAGAACTTCCGTTTGATATTAAAGTGGCGAAATCGCAGTTTTCTAACACAGATAAAATTGAGAAAGAGATACAGTTGGCTGATAGTGGGTATGGACAAGGTCAGATTCTTGTAAATCCTTTGCATATGGCTTGTATATATTCTGCATTTTGCAATGAAGGAAATATGATAAAACCATATCTTACATATAAGGAAGATGCGATACCGAACGTTTGGATCACAGCGGCATTTACAAAGGATGCAGCACAGATGGTTTTGGAGGATACAAAAGAAGTCATAAACAATCCTCATGGTACTGGCTATGCAGCATGCAGAACGGATATTACATTGGCTGGAAAAACAGGAACTGCAGAAATCAAAGCGTCAAAAGAAGATACAACAGGAACGGAATTGGGATGGTTTTCTGTTTTTACAACGGATGAAAATATGGATCGTCCTATTATGATTATTAGTATGGTAGAAGATGTAAAGGGAAGAGGTGGAAGTGGTTATGTTGTCAAAAAAGATAGTCAGGTTCTTGAAAAGTGGTTGTCTGATAATTAGTATAGGATTTTTGATGGAAATTTCGGGATGTAAAGGGAATACAGAAGAACCAGTAGCTTCTGAATCTGTTGAAATTGTCGATGAGAGAAAAATAGATGACAATTTTATAAACATTCCGATAGATATTTATGTGGAAGCTGCAAAAAACAATGAACTAACGGATATGGAAACCGTATGTAAAGTCATAAAAAGATTCGGGGAATGTGGATATGCAGCGGTTGATTGTGAAAATCGAGTTGATATGACACAAATACAAAGTGTGATGGATTTTTGTGATTCGGTAGAGAACCAGAAAGAAGCAGAAGTGACAATTATCCAAGTGAGTAGTCTGGGAGGATTTTCAGCCTATCATTTACAGACAGAAAATGGAGTGGTTCATGTGAAAAGATGTTACTACGGATATAAAGATGGAATTATGAAAAGTGAAGATGAGGGTGAATATCAAACCGATCATTGGAGATATACCGATGATGGATATCTGATGTTTTCTGGAACTTATTTTTCAGAAGAATTGTATGTATTAACATTAAGTTCTGCAGAAGAGCATGTAGCATTTCGTATACTGCCATTGGATGCAAAGTGTCGGGAATTAAATGAAAAATATCTTTTGCCAATAGGATATGAGTTAAATAATATGTTTTTAGTGGATTGGAATGAGGATGATTTTGGAGAACTGAATTTCTATGACATGTTTGATTTGTTGTATCCAAAGTTGCATAATGAAAAATTTCCATATGTAGCAGATGATAACTTAGGCATAGGTGCAGTTTATCATATTCCTAAAACAGAGTTTGAAAATGTAATTATGGAATATTTTAATATCGACAGTGATAAATTGCAGAAAAAAACTATTTACGATTATCAAACTCAAACATACGAATATAAACCAAGAGGATTTTATGAGATAGAGTATCCAGAATATCCGTATTCCGAGGTGGTTGGGTATAAAGAACATTCGGATGGGACGATAACGCTCAACGTTCATGTGATATATCCGTATGCAGGCGATTCAAATGTATATATGCATGATGTTACGGTCAGACCATTATCTGACGGGGGATTCCAGTATGTATCAAATTACATTGTTTCAGAGGAAGAAAATAACAACATTACATGGCATACGCCACGTTTAACCGAAGATGAATGGAATGATATATACGGAGAACAGTGATGAATCCCTGATGTGACTGAATGGAAAGGTCAATATTTATGAAAAAGCGTATTTGGTTCATTGTACTGATCAGTTGCCTGTTATGTGGATGCATAAGGAAAGATAGGACATCAGATAGTCAGTTGATGGATAGTAGAGATGTTGATTCTACGGAAGAAAACGAGAATGCAAAAGAAGATGTTGCAGAACAGTGGGAAAAAGGTTATGACCTTCCAATAGATGAGCCGGAAAGAAAAGAAGCAGAGGATGAGTGTAAAATGATTCTGGAGCTTATTTCTGATATTTATACTCAGGCAGATAAAGGGGAGGCAGTTAATACGGTTCTGGATGATAAGACAATCTATAAAATGCAGGATCGGATAAAAGAAAAAGGGTATCCGGTTATAACGATGAAAGCATATGCAGCAATGGAAAATTATAAAAAAGTCGAAGATTTTATTAAAAACTGTCAGGAAGAGAAAGCTGGTTTTATAGTGCTTTACGAATTGCATTCAGATGGTGGCATTGGCAGAGATAAATTTATTTTTGATGGAAATGACCTGTATTTAATAAGTGCGTGTGCTACATGGAACACCAATGATACATATGGATTGTCCTATATTTCTTATGCAAGGATAAAGGAGTGGAAATATACGGATAAAGGATGGTTTTGTTATGAATTATGTGTTCCGGAACCGCCGGAGGTTACAGAGATTGTTGACGGAAGCTGTCTGGTAAGAATAAAGCCATTATCTAAGGAACAACGGGAAATGTCAGAAAGATGCGTACAAGGTCTGGGGTATCAGGGAAATAATCTTTTATGCTCGAATTGGGATACCGACCATATGGAAAAACTGGACTATAATGGAATATATGAATATCTGTATGCCATGAAACATCAGAAAGCGTTTGATGCCGAGGATTATCCAAATGGAATACCCAAAGAAGAATTTGAGAGTTTGATCATGGAATATCTTCCGGTAACAGCAGAGCAAATTCAGGAATATGCGGTATTTGATGAAAAAAATCAGACTTATGTATGGGTACGACTAGGCTGCCTTAACTATGCACCAACTTTTTTTGGAACTTCGCTGCCGGAGGTTATTGATATCAAAGAAAATGAGGATGGAACAGTGACATTAACGGTGGATGCGGTGTGTGATATGGTCATTTGTGATGATGCGGTCATAACCCATGAACTTACGGTAAAGTTTGCTGATGATGGTAGCTTTCAATATTTGGGGAATAAAATCCTTGATGATGGAATTAAGGAGATACCAGCCTATCAGTACCGAATTAAAGAATGATTGATAATATTGGTGATGATGGTAATATTACAGATGTAAGAGAGTGAGAATAAATGAAAAAAATAAAATTGGTTGGAATATTGGCAGCAGTTGTATTGATAGGCAGTGTGATTTCAATTCCACTTATAAATAACCATACAGCCTATAAGGTGGAAAAGGCATTATGTGAAATCCCGTTGCCAGAGGAAACAGAATTGATAGAGTCGTTGTCACAGGCTGGGAAGCTGACGGGTAACGGAAATGGAATGCAGTATTTCGGAGCAATTTTAATTCGAAGTGATTTGTCTTTGGAAGAATTGGATGCTTACTATTCAGGGTACAGAAGTAATGAGTGGGAATATCTTGTAGATATCCAAGAAGGACAAGAGATTGAAGTGGTCGATCATAGTACATTGCAATTTGCGGAGCAGATAGAGAGTAAAGGATATTACATTGTGTATTCGTGGGGAGATGGGAATTCTTTGCTGAAAGAGATAGATATTCGTGGACACTAAAAAGGAGCAAGATGAATTATGAAATATATTTCCAAAATCAGTAAAATCAGTAGCTTCATATTTTACATATTTCTATTGTGCCAATTATGGCATTTATGCCAATATGGAAGGATGGTGTAAAAATGATTATAAAGTCTATTATGACCGATGAAGATAGAAAAGCATTAGAGTATATGCTTTCGTTAGAATATGCTATGCCATATCAATTACTTAAGACAAAAAATAATAGAAGGAAAATTATTTATATAATGACACCAGTATTATTTTTGTTATCAATCGGCTGCTATTTTGTAAAGAGTTATCCGATGTTTTATGTGGACATGGGGATTTCTATTATTGCATTGATTTGGATTATTTGGTTTCAATCTAAGGGAAAAAAATTTGAAAATAATGTCCATGAATTTGTATGGAATAAATCAAGATATAACAAAGTGGAAATTGATGTTCAGGGAATAAAATTAGAAGATAAAAAGATCTGTGAACTTAAAGAAATAGATAGAGTCTTTTTATACAAAGATTTTTTCTTACTCATAACGAATGAAAAGAAGTTACTTGTACTAAAAACAGTAGGTGTAGAGACAGAAGAACTTATTAAGATTATTAAAGAAGCTGATATCTTATTTGAAAAAAGAGAAGAACCATTTAATATTTATGAATATTGCAAAAAGCAGTAATTAAAAAAAAGAAAAAACGAGTAAAAGTTAATTCTACAGTTAACCTTTACTCGTTTTTGTTATTTCTGTGATACCCAGATATTCATGTCTGACAAGATAGACATGGTTATTTCAGTTGCGTTGCCTCCGGTAGCATCGCCGTCTGCACCAATGTTGGTAGCAAAAAAGTATGTATTATCTGCAGTTTCGATATAGCCTATAAACCATCCGTTCACATCTTGACCATCCACACGTCCGGTTCCAGTCTTTCCGTAGAATGTTCCGGCATCGGAAGAGAAAAGGCAAATGGCATCTTTTACTGCATTGATGTTTTCAGGGGCAAAGTCGAAGCGGTTGTTCTGTAGTTTGAACAACAGTTCGACTTGCTCTACGGTGGAAATCTCCAAGGAAGATTCCATCCAATAGGTGGAGAAATCGCCGCTCATGTTTTCATTTCCATATCCGATTTTCTTGATATAATCGTAAACGGAAGCAGTACCAAGTTGTTCGTCCACTGATTGGAAGTACCAGTTCACAGATGAAGCCATAGCAGACTGCAAGGTCTGATCAGCGTTCCATGCTTCAAACGGATAGTTTTCTCCATTCCATGCAATAAAAGAATCCTGTGGTGTAATGACACCTTCTTCCAATCCAAATAAAGCATCATATATCTTGTAAGTGGAATCCGGTGCAACTCGTAGCGTAGCATGTTCTATATTATGTATGCTCCAGGCATCATTTCCTAGATCGTATAAAACAAAGCTTCCTTCGTATTTTCCAAAGTATTTAGAAAAATCTACATATGAAATATTTTCTGAGGAAGATTTCCATTGGTAGTGACTTTCGTCCGCTGCATATGTAGAAATAAAAGGTGTAAGTCCCATTATTAGAACTGTGGTCAGTATAAAAGCAGTCATGCCTTTTAACTTCTTGTAAAACGTTGGTTTCTCATAAGAAGCGATGTTGATAATGCGACGCTTCATTTGTTTCATATTTCCGCTAAGGCTGGCAGCAAACGGAAAAGGAGTAATGGAGACCTTTTCTATAAAGTTAATCAGCGTATTTCCGTAATCTTCATAATCGTCCTCTTCAAGCATTTTTAGAACAGAAGTGTCACAGGCAACTTCTCTGTCGTTACGCATTTCTCTTAGTGCGAACCAGACAAAGGGGTTAAACCAATAAAGCACTCCGGCAAAGTTCATAAGATAATTGGCAATGGCATCCTTATGTCTGTAGTGTTGCAGTTCATGCAATAGCATATATCTCATATCAGATTCATGATAATCTGAGATTAAATGAATTGGCAGATAAATACATGGCTTCAAAAATCCTACGATAATAGGTGATTTCAAAAAAGCGGTACTGTACACAGGAATATTCCTTGTTATTTTCATCTCATTCAAGCATTTGTTATACAGTCTGCGAACCTCTGGGTTCTGAAGGGGGAGCGCAGATCTCTTTATTGTGCGTAAACGAAGAGAAGATTTGATTACCAATATCATCATCGCAAGCATTCCCACAATCCATATACCTAATAAAATGTATCCGGTAACGGATGGCGTGTCTTTATTTACAGAAAGGGCAAAGTCATTCATCCAATTTGTAGTACCAGATAAACCGGTATCTATAACATTATTTGCACCAACATCGGCATGAGAAGCGGAAGAGTTTCTTACGCTACTGAGCCATGAGAAAATTTGCGGAAAACTAATTAGACGGAAGGGGATAAAAGGCACTGCTAAAAGTCCGAGTAACAGCAACCATAGATTATACTGCATCCGGCTGGACAAGTTGTTTCTGAATACCCATTTGGCTATCAAAAGAATTCCAACGATACCGCTGATAAATACATTGCATAATAAAAAGCGTATCATGAAATTAGCCATGTTAATCGCCTCCTTTTTTGGAACTCTTGGAAAGAAGGGAGCGAAGTGTTTCAATTTCTGTTTCAGACAGTTTATCGTTTTCTATGTATGCAGATAGCATAGAGGTAATGTCACCATTATAGTAGCGATTCAAGAAAGAATTACTTTCTTGACTAATATATTCACACTCTTTTACTAACGGTGTGTAAACAAAAACACGACTTTGTTTTTCATAAGTGAGAACACCCTTGGTCACAAGACGCTTAATGAGCGTTTGGATAGTTTTGGGACTCCAGTTTGTTGTTTGTAGTAATTTTTCTGTTATTTCATTGGTGTTAATTGGAGCATGTTTCCATACGATTTTCATAACTTCATATTCAGCTTCCGAAATTTGTGGTAAATTCTTCATGTAAATCTCTCCTTAAATCTTACGCCTGTAATAAAAATAGTATATTCTGTATTTGTTGAAATGTCAATTTTGGAAAAATAGTTGACTGTAAATCTTACTTATGTAATAATTAAAATATTACATAAGTAAGATTTAAGGAGGTGGAAAGTAAGGGGGAAAATGTTGCTGTTGTCATTTGAAAATAGTGAAGATGATGTTATTAGCGAGATATTAAGCATATTAGAAAATAAGCAAATGAAAATATGTGAAAATAGGAACATAAAAAAATGCTTAGAATTTCAGGGATTAACAATAAATGCTGAAAAACGGTTGGCAGTAAAAGGAAACAAAGAAATAGAATTTACTTTTACGGAATTTGAAATTCTTTTACTGTTAGCGCAAAATGCTGGAATGGTATTTAGCAAGGAGAAAATATATAATATTGTCATGAGCCATATCCGCAACCTGCGTGGAAAAATAGAAGATAATCCAAGTAAACAGATTTACATACAGACTGTATGGGGAGTAGGGTATCGCTTTAATAAAAATTTAAGCAGTGGTCTGTGAGTTATAATTCAGATCACCGCTTATTTTTCCTTTTTAACACCCAAGAGATATTCACAATTCAGCAAGGGCAACCACTTCATAATCGCTACTTTTTTGAGCTGTCGCTAATTTGTTCTAACATACCAATACTTTCAATAAAATCCTTCTCAACAGGAGAGAGTGTATCATACAGTCGATTCTTATATTTATCATATTCCGCATGAGCTTTTTCAATAGCCTGTTTATGGCTGATGCGACCGCTACTGGGAAGAATATCACGGCGTGTCATTTTCAGATAATCGTCAATGGTTTCCAGCCAGTCTTTCATATACATTGGTTCTTTGTGTTTTGAACCTGTTTGAAGAACAGAGCTTTCAGCATGGGGATCATAATCAATGCTGGTTGCATAGATTTCCAAAATCTTTCTCCAGAATACTTTTTTCTGCGGAGCGGATGTCTCTGATACGTGCAAGCAATTCGTCAAAGTAATTGCCTCCGCCAAGTCTCTTTAATCGGTCATCATCTAATGCAAATCCCTTTTTCATGTATTCTTTTATGATTCCCATAGCCCAGATACGGAACTGTGTACCTCGGTGGGATTTCACACGGTAGCCTACGGAGATAATGACATCAAGGTTGTAGTAATCTACGTTATATTTTTTGCCATCTGTGGCAGTGTATGCAAATGAATCATATGAGCTATAAAGGGTTTTCGAGAATTGACAGAGAATTTGTAGGATAATATAATGTGTATATTCCAGTGGCAAAGGATGAGCAGGTATTACTATAAAAAAGAAAGCAATAAGAGGAGATTAAGTTGAAAAAGAAAAAAGATGAGATAACCATCCGCTCAAGCGCAGCGGAATACCTGACCTATGTTGCCTCTGTTGGTGATCAGCAGGACAGTGTTGAGATGCGCTATGAGGATGAAAATATATGGCTGACACAGAAAATGATGGCCACCTTGTACGATGTGGATGTTCGTACAATCAATGAGCATATCAAGAAGATTTATTCTGATTCAGAACTTGAGAAAGATTCAACTATCCGGAATTTCCGGATAGTTCAAACGGAAGGTTCGCGCCAGGTCACACGCGATACCAAGCACTATAGCCTTCAAATGATCATTGCCGTAGGCTTCAAGGTCAATTCCGAGCGTGCCGTACAGTTTCGTAAATGGGTAAACCAGATTGCCAAGGACTACACCATCAAAGGCTGGGTGATGGATGATGAACGGTTGAAACGAGGAACGTATCTGACAGAGAAGTATTTTGATGAGCAGTTAGAGCGTATCCGTGAGATTCGTGCCAGCGAAAGAAAGTTCTATCAGAAGATCACTGACTTGTATGCGACAGCCATTGACTATGATAAAAATTCTGCAACGACGAGAAGATTCTATGCGACCGTTCAGAATAAAATGCATTACGCAGTGCATGGGCATACAGCAGCTGAGCTGATTGTAGAAAGAGCTAATCACACAAAGGAACATATGGGATTAACTACCTGGGCAGATGCTCCTGACGGAAAGATTAAGAAAAGTGATGTTACAGTTGCAAAGAATTATCTGAGCCAGGATGAAATGAAGCAGCTGAATCGTATGGTTACAGCATACCTGGATTTTGCTGAAAACATGACATTGCGGCATATTCCGCTTACGATGCAGGACTGGGAAAAGAGGCTCAACAGCTTCATTGAAATGTTTGATTATGGCATTTTACAGGACGCAGGCAAGGTGTCCGCAGAAATTGCAAAGCTTCATGCTGAGACAGAATTTGAAAAATATCGCGTGATCCAGGACAGTTTATTCATGTCCGACTTTGATAGGTATATGCTGGAGTTGGAAGAAAGCGCAAAGAAATAAGGATCAGATATCAGGTCGAGACGGTGAAATCAGGCAACTCAACTCCCTGCGAGTGTATGGCAAATCCGTGGTTTGAACGGATGGATTGTGTAGAAGTTAAGCGGCCTTCACTGTCTCAACGGTCGAGACAGTGGCAGGTGGCAGCAGTGTAAACTTGCCTTGCATTGTATAGGTAGAAAAGGCCTTATACCGACTTGTTCCCATAGACTTCAATGGTTAAGACCGAGCATAAGGTGCTGTGGGAGCTTGCTCACAAAGGCACCATTATGCGATGGGCTGTATGCGGCGAATGCCGCGGATAAGCGTAGGAAGCTTTGCTTCCGTAGCGCATCCGGCGTGGCGTAGACAAATTAAAAAACATAGATTCCGAGCTTTTTCGGAGGTTTGGATTTGAAGCCAGACTTTTGAAAAAGCTCGGTTTTCTTATATGGAAACATATCCGCTGCAAAATGTGTGTCAGGTTGTAACCCCGGATTAGATGTCACGATTTGAGACAGTGGATTAGATATGTGGAGAATTGTTTAAATCGGAAGTTGATGGAATGGCCTGGTAGAGATGGTTTCAGCGATGGGGGACGTATCTAACCGAGGCGAAATAATCCCTGCGGAATAAAAGAGGAAGGCAGAGATGCTGATGAATTTCAGTTTATTACAAAAAGGAGAATTAGTCATGATAAGACGAGCAATAGATAGAGATGCATCGAGAATTGCTGAGATATCAGTATTCTCCAAGCGGATGAACTATAGAGAAATTTTTCACGATGATATGGTTTCATTTGGTGAAATACAAGTTTATCCGTTGGCAAAAGAATACATCGAGCACCCAGAGATACTTAAGGAATTTTATGTATATGAAGATGATTTTGTTAAGGGGTTCATTCATATTCAGGGAACGCAAGTCTTGGAATTGTATGTAGATACGTTTTTCGTGGATCAGGGAATCGGAGGTAAATTATTAGATTTTGCCGTAAGTAGGAATTGTAATTCACTATGGGTTCTTGAGAAGAATACAAAAGCGCAGCACTTTTATTTGCGACACGGTTTTACTCCAAGTGGAGTAAGGCAATTGGAAGAGGGAACAGAACAATTTATCATTGAAATGATACGTTGAAGTAAGTAGGTTATTCTAGAAGTTAACTGTACCAAAAACATACAATGGAGAAGCTGTAATCCATTGATATGTTTCCACAAACTGATGAGACGTTGGACATATTTTCGCAAACCAACGAGTAAAAAAGAGAGCAGTTCAGACGTCTCAACGCATGTTGAGACGGTAGTCTTGATGTCAAGAAAATAAAATCAAGTGCCAGAAAGCGGCGTATTTCCGGGCTTTTTCGGAAGTTGGGAATAGAAGCCTAACTCCTGAAAAAGCTCGGTTGTTTTATATGGAAACATATCTACTGCAAAATGTGTGTCAGGTTGTAACCTCGGATTAGATGTCACGATTTGAGGCAGTGGATTAGATGGCAAGGGAAAATTCGGTGAATCGCGATTTGTCAGAGCGTTATAGAGGATAAAATTATGTTTTTTGGATATTATCAATTTCACGAAAGTAATTATGCAATCCTTCATATGCAGAAGGGTGCCATTGCTTCGCAAGAGAAGCATATAAAGGGTATCCAATTTTAAGAGACAACAGGTATAAAATATATCTAATTTCCTGTTGTCTCAAATCAACGTATGAAGGGAATTAGAAAAATGAATAATCCATTTAAAAGAATGACCAAAAGAGAATGGGCACTTTGGTTCGTGTCTATTGCTATTGTTGTTATGTCCAATATTATGGCAGGAAGAGTAGATGCTTTGACACTTACTGCAACTTGTATTGGTGTAACTTCACTGATATTTGCCGCACAGGGAAATGTATGGGCACCGATATTGATGACGATTTTCTGCATCCAGTATGCGATAATATCATACCGTTTTCGCTACTGGGGAGAGATGTTTACTTACTTATTTATGTCACTTCCGATGTCTGTTTGGTCGATTGTGACATGGCTGAAAAATGCGAGAAACAGTAGTGATGGAACAGTAGAAATACGAAAAATTACAAGAAAAGGAGCAGGAGTTCTTGTTCTTTGCAATGTGGCAGTGACAATTGCATTTTATATATTACTAAAAAAACTTAACACGCCGAATCTGATATTTAGTACCATTTCGGTAGTAACAAGTTTTTTTGCTGCATCACTCACTATGTTACGGTCTTCCTATTATGCTTTGGGATATGCATCGAATGACATCGTGCTGATTATCTTATGGATACTGGCATCAATTAAGGACCCGGGGTATATTCCAGTGGTTGTAAATTTCTTGATATTTTTTCTTAATGACATGTATGGATTCATATGTTGGAAGAAAAGAGAAACAGCACAGTGTTAAGACAATTCTGGTTTGTGGATGTAGAAAATACCCTCCCGGTATTCCCGGTAGATGCGCTTTACCACCTCTGCCTGTTCCGGATCGATGATGAGATTCTCATCTGCATCCTTGGTGTAGCCGAGGAAGTGATTGTGATTTACCTGTACCTGGCCATTCTGGTAGCGAAACTGGAGTCCCAGCTTCACATTCTGACTGAGGGATTATGATTCCTGCTGCGCAAGGGAAGCCATAATCGTAATCAGAACCTCACCCTTGGCATCCATTGTATTGATGGCTTCCTTTTCAAAGAAGACGGGAATGTTCTTATCCTTCAGCTGGCGGATGTATTTCAGGCAGTCCAGCGTGTTTCTGGCAAATCGGCTGATGGACTTGGTGATAATCATGTCGATGTTTTCGGCTTCGCAGTCGCCAATCATCCATTGCCTTTGTATTTGCGTTAGAGCTTGCCGCTGCAAGGATATCTGCGAAATGCCCAGAATCTTTGGCTGTCAGACCAAATGCAGTCAGTGCATCGGTTACGATATCCGATGTGGTGGCGAGGTCCTCACCAGATGCCGCAGCAAGGTTCATGATACCTTCGATACCATCCAGCATGTCGGAGGTTTTCCATCCAGCCATCGCCATGTAGTTCATAGCATCCGCAGCCTCGGATGCTGAGAACTTGGTTTTCGCACCCATCTCATGAGCCTTTGCACGGAGCTTATCGAAATCATCTCCGGTTGCACCAGACACGGCGGCTACCTGGCTCATAGAAGAATCAAAATCGGAGTCTGTTTTTACAGCAGCAACGCCAAGAGCTGTAACTGCAGCAGAGGCAGGAAGGAGCTTTTCGCCGGTGGAGGAAACCTTATCGCCTGCAGACTTCAGGTTTTCACCAGCAGTAGCAATCTTCTGCACAGCAGTGGCAGACTGATTGGCCTGCGCTTACAGCTTTTTGAGATATTCTTCCGTTTCGATGATCTCCCTCTGAAGAGCATCATATTTCAGGAGCTTTTCGACATTCTTAAGTTGTGACTGCGTATTCTTGATTTCTGAATTGACACCCTTTAAGGCACTCTGAAGCTTGGTAGTATCGCCACCGATCTCGACCGTGATACCCTTGATTCTACTTCCCGCCATAGCGCACCTCCTTTCCTGGATTTGGGCATAAGAAAAGCACCTACCATTTCTGATAGATGCTTTCTGAATTGCTATTCTGTTTTTTAAATCTATTTTTTGAATAGTTCTGAGTGCGTACCAAGCCTATAAAGCATGAGTACTAAAACGTTGTTCTGAATCTCATAAATGAGCAACCAGTCCGGTTCGATGTGACACTCACGCGTGCCTTTATAGTTTCCTGTAAGGTCATGATCCCTGTATTTTGCATCCAGCGTACCGCCATTCGCCAGAATATCGATTACCTCAAACAGCTTATCAAGATTTTTATTTTGCTTTTTGGCAAGCTTCAAATCCTTTT
>OLQH01001300.1_pt1 | contig 20442 bp, 23 predicted proteins | sample 1672671 | NCBI WGS metagenome assembly OLQH01 (sample SAMEA3136712, study PRJEB25190) | human gut metagenome
TCCTTGTTTTGGTTCAAGGTTACGAACGAGCACCGCGAGTTTCGCAATTACCTAAATAAATTACTAAGCAAATATTAGCTGCTATATCGGCTACCACCGCTAATCTGATTGCCATCAACTGTTCTGAGCAGTCTGGCTCTATTAAGCATTTCCTCTTGCACTTTATCAAATATCTCCGGAGAAATAATGACCGTATGGCTTCTTATTACATACTATCGAATACGCTGTCTTACATTTTCTTTCGTATACCATTCAGATAATTCCCCTTAAATGTTTTCTGAAGTATCATATCTCCCATATACTTTTTATTCATCAAAATCTTCTGAATTACATTTGCGCTCCATACCGTTTTTCCAGTTACTGTTTTTTTACCACTCTCCTTCAAATATCGTACTATAATAAGAATTCGCTCTCAGGTTACTAACGAAAATGAGTCGGTAACTGAGTGCTGGACCCAATCATACTTACAGCCCTACCATCCAAAAGTATGAGGCCCTAAAACTCCTATCCAGACTATTCTGCATGATCTGATATCGGTTCTGTATATGCCATAATTTGATGAGCTAAACTGGCTAACTGCATCCTTTTCTTGGTGCTGACATGGGAATATGCCGTCACACGCAGCGATTCCGTATTCTCTTTTTTCACAGGTATATAAAAAATATCTTTTTCACAACTCATCACCTCATTTCATCAATAAGGAAAAGGCGTAAAAGCCAAAAGCCTTTACGCCTCACTTCACGGCAACTATCCAAACTCACCAATTCATCATATAAGACTCTTCTGCAACAGGACAATACTTTCCGTATGCACCGTTTGTTTAATCATAAATATCCTCCGTTACAATGTTTTATATATTACTACAATAGACGCCTAAAATTAAGGACATTTTAGAAACTTATTTCTATATAATAACATATTTTAATGTATCGATACGAGGAAAAATCTATAGACGGTTGACAAATCGTAGACATTGCCTACCAAAACAGCCCGGGGACCTAAATCCCCTGGCTTTCTTTTTAAGCCAATGCTCCACGGCTGTTCGTAGTACCCATGTGTCCTTCGGCTGTAAAATAGAACAATTCACTGCCTATTTTTAACAATTCATTCGACGCCATAGCCCCGGAGGATTTCAGGTAATACCACTTATCCCCCAGCAACACCCAGCCGGTTTTCATCCAGCCGGCCGCATCGAAGTAATACCAGGTGCCGCCTATCTTCTCCCAGCCCGACTTAGTGTAGGAGCCATCGGCGTGCCTGTACCACCAGCGGCCATTCTGCTGTATCCATCCTACTTTATCACTTGAGCTGATGGTTTTTCCCATGATTCCTTCGGCAATCAGCCGGCCAATGGTATCGTAGCCCTCGTTTTGGGCTATTAAATAATCAGCTTTGGAATCGCAGAAAAAAATCTCTACCAAGATTGCCGGAGCTTTTGTCTGGTTGAGCATGTACAGGTTTTGTGTCTTTACTCCTCTATCCGGGAAAAGGGTAGCTAATTTTGCGTTCACCCGGTCTGCATACACTTTTCCCCGGCTGGTCTTATAGTAAGTCTCTGTGCCACGTGCAGCCCCGTTAAAACAGTTCAGATGCAGTTCACAGACCAGATCATAGTCCCCAGCGTTTTCCCTGGCAATCTTATAGTCTCGTTCATCCGCCGCCTTGCCGAATTGCCTCTCCGGGCAGATAACCAGGTCAACAGACACCCCGGCCTGTTCCAGGTACTTTTTGACGTATGGTGCCAGGGCCTTACAGTAGGCATATTCCTGCACCTCTCCACTTGCACTTGTACAAGCCCCGGATTTTAATATACTGTGTCCTACGCTTAAAAATACTCTCATGGCATTGTCTCCCTTCTCTTCCTGCAGTACGCTTTCTAGTACTGTCAAAATCTTGTTGCCGTAGTTCTTCCCTGCCGCCCATCCGCTTTTCAACGGATTCTCCTGGATTCCTAGCCATTCAACGAATGGAGCCGAGTTCCGCTTTACATACTCGAACCTGGGATCTACACAATCCTGCTCCAACGGTTCTGTGCTGCCATAGGCTTTCAGGTGCTGTATCTGCGCCCGGATACCTAATTGTGGCGTATCCCAGCTATTGCCTTTCATGCCATTGCTGGTGACGCCGATCCCGGCAAAGTTGTTTTGGTCCAGGCTCACCGCGCTGCCTTTAAAACTGAAATTGCCCGTCTCGATGCAGGATTGTGCAAAGGCTATGTCACCCCGGACACCTTCTGCTTCCCCCTCGGACAGATAAAAATGCAGCATTTCAATCACTTTTCCCGGCACATCCGGATTGACACGCTGAATATATGACTGCATCTGTGCAGCCGTGGCCCTGGACGTTCCCATAATCATTGTTCCCATGCTTTCCCCTCCATAGAAATAAAACAGGGGCCATTAGGCCCCCTTCGTTAACTGCTTCCCTATCTGATTAGCCCCCGTCGCCGCCAGCCCTGATACAATGCCTACAGCTACCGCATTTATATAGTCTGATGCCGGGAAATCAGGCATTATGTACATGCCTGCAATGCCTAATATGCCGCCTATCACCCCGCAAATTACCGGGAGCCATTTATTGTCCAAGTTCGTTGCCTTTACTCCCATAGCAATCAGATAACAAATTACTGTAATACCTATTACACTTGCTACCGCTGTAAAATCCATAATCATTTCTCCTTTTCTTCCAGTACGGTTATCCTTTTCTCATGTTCATTTAACTGCTTATCCTGCTCCTCATTGTGTTTCCATATCCTTTCATGGGACTTGCTATTCCTTACTGTTAATTCATCCATATTCTCATCCAGATTATTCAGCCGGTCAATCAGCCGTGTGATAGATGTATTAAGCTTGATAATCGGAGTGCCTACCGCTATCGCAAACCCCACCAGGGATACAATTACAAGATACACTTCCCATTCTGTCACATCTGCGTTCCTCTCTTTCCAGCAATAAAATAAGGCCTTTCGGGCCTCTTACAGATTTATTTTATTCTTATAATCTCTACTCTCGTACTGGACCAGATTTGATCGCCGTTTGCGTATCCGCTGGGTACATTTGCCACTATCTTTAATGTGGTTTCATTTGCTGACACCCATCCGCCAAAATACACCGGTACGACATATCCAAAACTAGGCGTGTAAGCATACACTTCAGAATATCCCCTTTGTGAACTTCCTGTGTAGATATCGGCCCTCAGTATTTTATTTGTTTGATTAGCTGTATGAAATTGGATATATCCACGGACAATATAGTTCCCTGCTGATTTAAGGTTTATTGTTCCATCAGAATTTAATGTAAAGTGCTCTACCCCATCCGTCAGTGTGGAAATCATTTTTACATTAAACGGAACTGTTTTTGCTGTTGCGCTTAATGATGTTTTTGCATTACATGCGAGTACCATTACCCCCTGCATAAACGGTGAGTAATTAAAATGTTCCTGCAGATTCGTAACCGTTCCGTCTGCATATTTAAGTTCTACCTGATCTGCAGAGGTTTTAAAGTAATGTGTATCAAAATCCGTCCCATTATCTACATTGAATGTGCTTTTCTTAATTGTTGCCATACCATTCCTCCTAAATTTTAATCCACACCTGGCCTATCGTATGTACCGTAGGGGCTGATGCAGATACTGTTATTTTAGTTCCATTTGAAGATGTTATTTTATTGTCTATCTCGCTCTTTGTATATGTCCCCACATCAGACGCTGTTGGTTTATTGCCTTTGTGATATACATCATAATTATTAAATTTAAAATCCCTGCCGAATATATTCATAGCGCTCCCCCACTACCGTTACACGATACTGGCCGGATGCCGGTGCTGTCGAAAAGAGAAGACTTACGGCATTTGCACTGGTAATCTGACAGTCACATAGAATCACATTATAGGGAGATGCACTTTCCCTAACAGTTACTGTTACATCCTGGGTTCCCAGATTATGTGTTACCGGGATGGTTGTCAAGGTACCATTCCCAATAGCCGCTGCATATTTCTTTGGTCTTGCATTCCATGCATTTCGTTCGGCTGCGGTTATATGCTTTGTGGTATCGGATACATGATCATATGCAATTTTTCCTCTGTCACCGCGGTATGCAGTGGATGCAGTCTCTCCTAAAGCTATTGTATCGGATATTACGATAAACGCCGTACCTGACCACCTGTACGTCTTCTCTGTATGGAGGTCTACATATATCTTACCGGCTTCACCTGCAATCTCGGTGGTATGAGCTTCTTCTTTGTAGAGCTTGCCTCCATTTAAATACCCCTCTACTACATCATCTACAAAGGAGGGCAACTGTGCAGACGGTACCTTTCCTGTACTGTCCAATTCTGCCAGGCCATTGGCCGCCCCTTTTAAAGAGGTGTTTAACTTTTTATTTAACTCAGTAGTCACTTTTGCTGCTGTCCAAAGATACGCATTTGTTGTGCCGGAGTCATTAACCGACTTTCCTCCAACAGTGGAAGCATTTCCTCCGTTTGCCGGCAATGATGTTGGCTTGTTTTTGATAAAGGCATCCGAAGTGGTATCGGAAACAGACCAGTCGGGCTGTACGTTAGCCTCGGCTCCAGCATCTATACCGTCCAGCTTCTCTTTATCCGTGCTGGACATATATCCATCTGATCTTGAACTGGCTTCACTTATTCTAAACCAAATTTCGTTTTCCTTACTCCAAATTAACAAAGGCGTTTCATATCGTAATGTTACTGAACCTTCTTTTGAGCCAGCCTTTATACTAGGGCTTTGATATATACTTATCTCTGAAAAAGCATTTTGGTTTACCTCTGCACCATATTCAACGCCATCTAACTTAGCTTTATCTTCCTTTGACATAAGTCCATTTGCCGCTGTAGTTACAACATTATAAGTAGTGTTTGGCGGAATATCCCAGGTTCCATTCGCTTTCAGGAATCTGTTTTCTCTTTCTGGGGTTAGTGTCCCGTTCGTTTTAGGTACTAATCCATTTGTAGCACCTGTAAACACATCGTATGTTGTATCTTGCCCTGGGATTCCCAGACCGGTGATATCGGCTTTTGCCACTGCTGTGGCGGCGGACACATGCCCGGTCCCATCTACCGTAACTTTATACAGCCCGGACGTTTTTGCTGTATAAGTCGGGTGCACATAATTACTCAAGCCCGCTAACTTCGTCTTTTCCGCTTGTGTATATTCTACTCCTGTATAATAGTACAATGCATTTTTCCACGTTCCATTGGCATACACATATAAGATATGGTCCGCGGTATTAAAATACATCTGACCTTCCACAGGATTCCCAGGTGCTGTTGCAAGCTTCTGCATAACCGCATTCTGCAGTTCGTTTTTGTTCAAATCGATATTTGATAAAAATTTCATTTTTCCTCCTAGTTTAAATATGCCATGCCGGCAAAGGCGGCACTAAATTCTACTGTTAAATGGTTGCGATCAACGTACTGTACATTTCCGCATACAACGGTCCCCGCACTGTCGACTACGTCCACGCTGGGGTATTTATCCAGATTGTGTTCTATGCTCCAAACAGAAAGAGCACTCATTTGCGTATGTATATACGTAGCACTATGCCCGTCATCTCCTTTGGGGCCTTGCAGGTCCGTATACAAAAATGCGGCTTCATCTTCTCTTTTCACTCCCAGCTTTGTACCATCCCATTGATATTGGATACTGTATCCCTGCTCTCCTGGGGACCCTGGAGCTCCAGGATCACCTTTTGTGTTTTCCAGTAACGCTCTGTTTGCGGCAACCATGTTTACCTTTTCTGCTATAGATTTTGCTACAGCCCCAAAGGTAGGCTCAACGGTATAGCCGTCAGCGTCCAGGGATTCTTGTACCTCCATTATTCTTTCGTGCAGCAGCAATCCCCATTCTGCGTCCTTCGTTGTTACAACATCCCCCAGACTCCACTTTTTTTCAAACAAGTCTGTATCAGCCTCACAATTGTAGGCTGTTATTTTCTGGCTCTCTGACAGCTTTACTTTTCCCCGGTCTGTCAGTTTATTGGCATCTTCCACATCCCGGGCATCCACAAACAGTTCATAGCGTTCGAGCCCTGCATTTTCACCGCCCACAACCCGGATCACCCGTTCTACTCCGTCCCCCTGCCCGCCGGTATAAGCACAGTTTTTATATTCGCTGGCATCCGTAGTATACTCACGATATGAAATGTTATCGTAGTTTACATTAAATATCATAGGCGGGCGTTCCGTCTGATTCACCGAACGGTCTATGCCTTCCAGGACTTCAAATATAAATTGTTTTCCTACCGGGTCTAGGGATATACACACTCCCAGCCCGGAGGTGGTACATAGTTCAGACAGGCAGTCCACCAATCCATCATACCGTGTCTGATAACTCAGGCGGCCGCCCCGGCCTGCGCTATTTCCTGTCACCAGTTTTGGGATCTTACGCTTGCCGTCCACCGGAGAAACCGCATTATACTTAACAAGAGAAATGATAATATCCTCTGCCGTGGTATTCGTAAATTCGTGATATGCCTTTCCTGACGGAGGAATGGTAATACGCTGTGTAAGCAGGTACAGAAGCGAAAAACCCTTTATTTGAATCTCTCCACCGTCTTTGTCATCCATCTTTACATATTTGATGATTCCTGACTTTCTCGGATCGTTGTTCAGTAAAATCAAATGTCCTTCCTGAAATAATCGTTCATTAGGAATCGCTGTGTGTATCTCAAACTGTCCATATGTTTTCCACTTAGAAATATAGATAAGTGTATTATAGTTGTCTATCTCCCCTATGAAGTTTATATCACTGTCAAAGAAACGAATTGTTACCCGTTTATCCATATCGTGCCCACCACCGTATCCGCAGGTTTGTCCGGCTGGATATAGATGTTCCTCCATCCGGTACCCTGTACCTTGTCAAACCATGCATGAAACTGTTTATCAAACTCTGTAACCATATCTTTATATTCCGTCAGATTTCTTGGGCGGATTGCGCCGCACAGCGTGGTATTAAACCTTTCATCCGTCAGTGTAATCGCTCCTGTTGGGGGAACACGGACTGCATACAATGACAGCTCATAAAAAAGATTGTTTCTGGTTAAAGCCGGGGCTGTGGGGCCGCTGGATGCAGTACCGGACTTTATCACTGCTCCTATCGTCTTATTTGCATAGTCCAGCTGCAGTACCAGCCGGTCAATTTTAGTATAGTTTGCATTTCTGGTGATGGGCAGAGTCTTAACCGCATCGTTGTAATAGAAAAAGCCATTGATAATAGCAAATCCGGCAGACACTTTTAGACTGCTGCCGCTTATAGCAGCAGACAATGTCATCTTCCCTGTGTCATCAATGCTAATCCCGTTTTCATATAGGTTATTGAAATACCGGTTAAATTCATCCTGCCCGTATTCCGTGTCTCCGTTAAAAAATCCGTATGATTCCATGTTTACCTCCTATACCCCCAAATACCGTTTGCGGTAACTGATTGTCACGCTCTGCGGGTTGAGGTCATTTTCTGTGCTGTATTCCAGCATGTTATCTCCTACCTGCAAATAAAAAAAGGTAGTTCCAAGGTCAATATAATTAAAGGCATCCTCTCTTCCATTCTCTGTCTCAATCTCAACTACTTTATTTCGAAACATGGTGGAAATATACAAGATGTCATCACTGGTAAGCGTCCGGTTAACCTGCACGTATTCTCCCGTTGTCAGGTTTGTTACCCTGGGATTGACCGCAGGACCATGAAATTCCACCTCTATCGGGGTCTCCACATGGCCGTCATTTATTATATTGACCTTTGTGCTTCCTCTGCGTCTCAAATGAAATGGCAGGGTGAATTTCCACTTCCATCCGTCCACCCAGGTGCTGATGGTTTCTCCGATCCGCTCCGGTGTTTTAAAGTCAGGATCTATGCAGACCAATTCGAGCAGGCAGGATATCGGATCGTGAATGTTCCGGTTGCTGAATTTAAGCTTCTGCACCTCGTACTCTATGGCCCTTTTGGTTCCCATGTAATCCACAAGCAAGGTCCCGCCCTTGTATGGGGTAAAAAAACCAATCAGCATCTGCCGCACCTGAGGGATGTCATGATAATTCCGGTAATCAAACTCTATGGATACCGGGCGCTGTAATATCTTTTTCCGCTTAATCCTTGATCCTGCATAACCCACGTTGTTTTCTGTTGCAATATCGTAATCCGTGGATTCTATTCCGTCATAATCCACAACCGCAAAGGAGGAACCATCCATGACAAGCTCCTCCTTTCCCTTTTGAAATGTAAATGTTATTTTATCCAAAGGCTAACTCCCTTCCAACGCGCCGAATTTCCCTTGCTGTTTCAATGGGGGATTTGACCGGCTGGTTGATATTGACCGTCTGGGTAATAGGCGCGGATTCTTTTTTATCCTCCAGACTTGAAACATTTACCTTTGAGGATACCAGAATTCCGATTCTGGCACTTTCTGTCTCTACTGCCAGCCTCATTTTTTGCGCTGCCGCCTGAATATCAACCTTGTCCAGTAAAGATTCTGACAGCTTACTGCCTGCGTCTTCCACCATATCTATGTTATCAAGGATGCCATCTGCAGTGCCGCGGTCAAACATCTCACCGATCCAATGTCCCACACGAGAAGGGGAACGAATCCCCAGCGCGGCATTGGCTGCCGCGGCTGCCGCTCTTGCCATCGCCTCGGCCTGTGCCGCTGCCCGGTAGGAATTAGCACTGATGCCATCTGCGAATCCGGAAACAAAGTCTGAACCTGTGCTATGACCTTTACTATATAGCCCATATCCAGACAGACCGTTTTTGGCTTCTTTTGCAAGACTTTCCCCCGCCTCATTGGCCTTGTTTTTATTATTGTCAATACCTCCTACCAGTCCAGTAACAGCATCACTGCCCACAGTATTTGCTGTCGTTTTTAATCCTGCACTCTGCATTCCTGTTCCCACAGCAGAAGCAAGAGTACGTCCTGCGGACTGCGCCTGTGTCGTACTGCTTGTAATAATCCGCAAAAAGGTGGTGGTCATCTGGGTGGCAAGAGTAGTGGCTGTCACAATAATATTGGCTGCACGCAGTCCATTTCCAACTGCACGGCCTAGATTTGTTCCGGCAATAAGAGCCGCCCCTGCCCTGCCATTAATGGCTCCTGTAAATGCAGCACAAGCTGAAGAAGCAATGGCAGACGCTGAACCAGAGAGATTTGCGGTGCGCAGCCCGTTAGCTGCCGCTGTTCCTAAGTTTGTGCCTGCTGTACGCATAGAGCCTTGCTGGCCATTCAACGCATTAATTGCAGAGGTGCCAAGCTGTAACGCCGCGCCGGCGACTAACGCGCCTCCACTGCTTAATGACGTTACAATGGCGTTGACCACTGACATTCCCATTTGTGTGGCCCCAGCTTGCGTATTTTCTCCGCTTAGAGCTTGCATAAATGACGTCATAAGCGTTTGGCCTGCCGTTATCAGCGTAGGCGTACCTGCAGTTAGCCCGTTAACCGCACCTTCTACTACGTATCCCATCATTTCCTGTGTTTTCCAAGAGGGGGAAGCCACTCCAAGTTCTGAATTCAACCGTTCCAGGAAATTACCTGACGTACTCTGTGCCTGGTTTAATAATTCAGGCTCACTGTCCCTAAATCCATCTACTGCTCCCTGTAATGCATATTTTAAAGAATCTTTACACCCGTCCGGAAGGCTATCCCAGTTTTGTATCAGCGCGTCTACGGTAGACTTTGTCGATTCATCCATTTGGCCGCCATAAAGAGCCGCATCAGCCACATACCCAAGCCATACACCAGCCTGTTTTGCCTGCTCCTCTGTCATATTCGAGGTTAAACTCGAATAGATTGACGACATATTCGCATTGTGCTCAGAATTTATTTTTTCTATATTTGACAGATTCCGCTTTGTTGCATCCGCCATATTAAACATAGAAGTCTTTTTTTCTTCATTATGGCGCTGCTCTTCACTACTAAGTGCTTGATTATATCTCGCATTTTCTGCCTCTGCCGTAGCATTAGTCTCTTTAACTTTCTCTAAAAATTCATTCCCAGCCGTTGCTCTCTGCTCATACCCCTGCTGAACGATTGCCAGGGTATCATTACATTCTGCTTTTGCGGCATTAACAGCTTCTTGATACCTTTGCTGTGAGGCAGCACACTGCTGATTATACCATTCTTGCGTATACTGAGCGTCTGTCCCTATTAATTGCTCATTAACCGCATTGGTTTCAATCATCTGCTCATAAGCCTTGTCTATTACAGCTTGAGCAGTCTCGTGAGCACTATTTATGATTTTTTGAGAAGACGCAGCATATTCTTCCGCACTTTCCTCATGGGAGGATGCCAGGGCCTCCGCAGAACTTTGCACTGCGCTTTGGTAAGCCTGTTGTATTGCAAGTTCCTGAGCCGTTAGCTCCTGCATTTGCTGAAATAACTCATCCAGCCTGTCTATCTCTTCCTGTGTAAGCTGCCGTCTTTCCTCAGTGGCAGTTCTTGCTATCTGGGTAATTTCACCCTGTACAGAATCCATTTTAGAAGATAATTCCTGTTGCTTTTCATTGGATACAATAATGGAATCATTGAAATTATCAAAGATAGAACCCGCGCTGGATATACCAGACAAGAAATCGCTAGCTGCCTGCCCGGCCACTCCCCAAGAATTACCTAAGTCTTCATTGGCTTTCTGAAGCTGCTTTTCGCTACTGATGCCTTCATCTGTTAGCAACTTATACGCACCAATCCCAGCAACTAAAGCCGCTAATGCTCCCACTGCCAATCCAATAGGCCCGCCCGCGGCACTTAAAGCTGCGTTAAATAGGTTCTGTGCAGCCGTCGCCAGGCCGATTTTACCTGTTACCCCTGCTAGTACTGTCTGCTGTACTGTCATAGCTCCGTTTGCCGTTGCCATGCTCATAGCCGCCACACCATTTGCCGACGCATATTTTGCCAGGGCCAACTGCCCTGCTTTTGCGGTACTGTTTATAGAATCTAACAGCTTAGACACTTTTTCGGCTGTCTTCCAGGCTTTCAACGCCACTGTTACAGCTGTAATTGCAGGCACAAGAATATCTAGATTTCCGGCCAATACGTCCACGGCCTTAGTAAGGATTGGAAGGACTACCTTTGCAATATTTCCCACTATTTTTGATAGATTTTTAAATAGGGTAATCGCTGAGTCTATCGCCTTTTTAAGTCCTCCGCTTTGGAATGACCTTGTAATGGCATTTATCGCATCTTGGACCGGCTTTTGCATTTCTGCAGGTAGAAGTTTTGAAAGACCACCCGCAAGCGTCTTCGCTATATCCAAAGCTGCTGCTGCCAGCTGTCCTTTGTTACTTACGATCCCCTTTACGAACGACTCTATCAGACCTATAGCAGCGTCTACTACCTTTGGTGCTTGTGCTGCAGCTTCTGTAACGATATCAGCAAAGATATCCCCTGCTTCTTCTACCAGTCCCGTCAGTCCGCCATCCTGGAAAGCTTTGGTTAAGTCTTCTACATATCCAATGCCCGCATCAGCTGCGCCTTTTAGCGGCTCTTCCATACCTTTGTAAATAGCAATTCCAAGGTTTTTCGCGCCTTCTATAAAAACCTGTGACTTTGCCTGGAAGGTATTTGTAACCTTTTCATAGGCGTCTCCAACCAAATCCGTTTCAGTGGCCATTGCTTCCAAATTGTCGGTATACTGCTGTGCATTTTTCCCAGACATTGCAAGCGCGGCTTTTCCTGCTTCTATGCTACCGAACATGTCTATCAACGATTGATCCGACATATCAGCTGTTGCGCCCATCAGATTAAGAATTTCATTTAGGGGCACACCTTCTGCCATTAGCTCGGAGAAGCCTTTACCCGCGTACTTTGTACCCTCTGTAGCTTTTTCTAATGACTTGCTGGCAACAGTACCTTGTTTCCCTAATTCAGCAAACAGACTGTTTAACTGAGTTGTCGCCTGTGCCGTAGGAGTACCTTGTGCTGTCATCGTAGCAAGCGCAGCCCCTACCTGTTCAAAACTTACGTTCATAGCTGCAGCCGTAGGCGTCACTTGCGCCAGGACTGCGCCAAGTTCTCCTACTGTAGTAATACCTTTATTCTGTGTCTGCATCAGGATTTTATGGATTTTACCAGTTTCAGACACATCCATCTTATAGGCATTCAGCACTTTTGCCGTTGCTGTAACAGCAGTGTCTACATCCGTAAAACCTGCCTTTGCAAGCTTGGTACATTCTTCCATATATGTCATTGCTGAACCCATATCTTCCGTAGCTGGAATACCTGCGGAAAGAGCATTATATAAGCTTTCGCCAATAGAAGATGCTGCTACGCCACTACTATTTGATAATTCTAAGATTTTTGTACTTAAATTTCCTGTATCCACATTTACGTCGCCAAACAATGTGGATGCTTTTGCTAATGCAGACTCAAAATCAGAACCGAACTTAGCCGCTGCCCCTCCCGCTGCGGTTAAGGCTGCGCTCGCTGCTCCGACTGTTTTAGTTGCAGCTCCAAGTCCGGTTTTTACTAACCCGCCTAGTTTATTAAGGCCCTGTTCTATTCCTTTACTATCTAAGCCGGTTTCAATTACAACTTTACCGTCAGCCAATATAGTTCACCTACCTTATTGTGATCAACAAAGTAGGCTTGGACGCTACTCTAAGGTACGCCTCTGAACTCTTCCCTTTGTGTTATAGTCAAGTTTATTAATAGCTTTACAGCGCGGGCATTTTATCTCTCCTTTTACCACATCTGCGAAGAGAAGAGTCAGCCCGCACTTTTTACATTTTACTTTTTCAATAGATACCACCTGCCTTTGAGGCATAATAAAACCCACCTACAAATTTGTAAGTGGGTACTACTTATCGTGTGATTGAAAAAACATCTACCGGATCATTTATCCATTTGATGTTATATCCATTTTTATTTGTTTCATATACCTGATCTGTTAATAAATTTGCGATTTCAGTAATATCTTCATTTGAAAATCCGAAATTTTTTAGTGATACAGCTTCTGAAATCGTAATTACATACTCATCGTCTGTCCCATCTGATTTCTCAATTGCAAGCATTTTTATGCACTTGCCATCATAGTCATATGTTACATTTAGGTTTACGTTGGATTCGCTCCTGAATGACAGTGTGCCATAGCGGCCCACAAAATTCTGCGAATATTCAGTAAAACTTGGTAATTCCTCCGCACCAAGGGATACACCATTAGCCATCATATCGCCTTGAACAATCTTTGTTACTATATCCACTATTTCTTTTTGCTCTTCTTCTGTTAAATCCGCATTTGACTCCTGTTTCTCATCCTTTTGTACGGTCTCATCTTTGGTTTCTGTATCATCCGTCTCTGACTGTTCTGTTTCCTGTGGAGATTCAGACTCTTTCGTGTCTCCACACCCAGCCAACATTACCGCCATCATAGACAGCGCCAACATAATACCTATAATCTTTTTCTTCATCATAAATCCCTCCCTCTACATAATATATTATTATACTACATCAAGGGAGGGTTCTCAATTTATTTTAAGTAACTCTTCCGGATCTTCTCCGCGCATTAGCATCTCTTCCAGTACTTCGTCCTGGGCTGTCTTTTTTCTCTTTGGCAAAGCATACAGCCTTTTCATCTCTCTATAAAATTTTCGCTGCTCCTTGCTCATTTTATTGTCGATTTTCACTGTCCTGTATTTTATGATCTCCATGATACGCTGGGACTCATCCAACGAGTCAAATAAAGACCGAAATGTCCACCAATGCAGATGTTCTATGTTCATTAGGTCTATCCGGTACTGGTCCATAAATGCAGCATAGATATATGTATCATCATATTCAAAAGAATAGGCGGGACCATGTGAAATCCCTGCCCCTCTTTTCTTCTCTGTCTTTCCGCACTGGTAGAACCACAGCATACGATCTACAGCCTCCTGGAAATCCTGAGCATTAAAAACCCTTATTGCGTCTCCATAGTATAACTGCAAGCCTTCTATCACCAGGTCCTTCTGTTCCGTTTCTTGGTTTTGCAGCAGTAGTTCAAACTTTATGGAGATACGGAAGTCCGTATGTATCGGGTGTTCGGCACCTCCAATGGTTACAGTGTCAGGAAGCCTGTCTGTCAGGATACTCATTTTCTGCGCTGGGTGCGGTTCCCCTGGTACTTTGTCGTAATCTTCTGGGCTTTCTCGTCCAGCACTTTTCTCTGCCGGATTGCCTCATCAGTCATAGCCTCATAGGCATCTATACATTTCAAAAAATCCAGATTATTACCGCAGACCTCATCACCGGTACCAGCCCCAAAAATAAAATCAAAACATTCTTTTATTGCAATGCACATAATCCGGAGCTGTTCGGAAGCCCTGGTTTCCTCCTTCGCTTTTTCAAGCTCCTTCCCTGCATTTTCATACGCCTCCTCATAGGCTGCATTCATATCCGCATCAAACAGATTGAATTCTAACTGTATCCCGTTTATCTCTAACATGCTTCCGTCCTCCTATTATGCTTTAGGTGTATCTATAACTTCAGAAAAGGTTTTTGCGGTTATATCAAATTTTCCCTCAACCATATCACCAATTCCCAATAAATTACCACTGGCGGTCATCTCTCCGTCTGCGTCTGAAAAGTCTGCAATCTCCACTGCTACATGGAACTTTCTTGCTTCATACTCGGTGCCGGAGTCCCCAATCTTTTTATCTAGGTCTACGCGGTAGTACTCGGTTTCCGCTTCCGCTCCGGTCAGCCTCTTTTCTCCGATATTGCAGAGGTACTCAACAGCCTCCTCACTTCGGATTTGATCTGTTTCAAATGGAAATGAGTCATCATAACCAGAAATCGCTTTTGTGTTTGATTTATCGTTAACATACCGTTTCGAGGTTGTCTGTGCGCTGGGGGATTCATCCAATTTGGTAAACCCTGCTCCCATCAGCACATTTTTTTCAGCGTCTCCGCCTACATTGATATAATCTGCAAATCCACGTCTTTGTTTTACTGCCATCTTCTAATCTCCTTTCATGAAAAAAGGACCTCTTTAGGCCCTCTGGTAATACTCCAGCATCACTTCTACCTGATACTTTGCCGTCATCTCGTCTGTATTGAATACATATGGCGTACTGGAGCATTCCATTTTTGTTACTTCCTTCTTTTCTCCGATATCGGGGAATACCCGGCCCAGGCTGCACTGGTAAATCCAATCAGAAAACTCTTCATAGAACCCGCAATTTGCCAGGTTCTCCACCACGTCCCGGCCATATGCCTCCCTGCTCGCAAAGGCAAAGGAAAACCGCCGCACGCTGGTACCGTCCATATACCGCTTTACAATAGGGTCAACCGGAACTGATTCAATACTATAGTTCTTTGCGCTTTCTTCCAGGTATTCTACTCCTACCTGGGCGCGTAATGTGTCCAGATAGGTTTCCAGGCAAGGACAGGTGCTGATAAACTCCCGGATGCCCTCCATTAATTTCTTATGTTCTTTGGTCACTTTGCTTTCCCTCCTGTAAACTTTGCTACAGACTGGACAATTTCTTTTCCCCTGGCATTCCACATACGCTTCTCCCACTGCTTCCCGCGTATTCCGTCTCCACGGTTCTCCCAATACTGACGCCTTGCGTAAGGCTGGGGATAGGTGATTTTATCTGTCTGCTCTACCGCAGTATTTTTTAAGGTTCCTGTCTGCATAGGCACATAGGGGTCTGACAGTCTCCGCACCTCATGGGTGAAAAACCTCTGCGCATCTCCATTTCTATTGAGCTTGCGTTTCAACAGGATTTTGTCAGTGGGGTCTATCTGTAATCTTATACTTGTTCCTATGATGCACCTCCTATCCGGATATGGGGATTCAGCCCCTGCCTGTTATCCGAAAAACTGTTTACCCTGCCGACATTTGTATATTTCAGCGTCAGATCTGATAGTTTTTCAATCTCATCATATATAATCCCTTTGATAAACAAATCGCCATTATTGATTGTCCAGTACCCAGATACTTCATCAGCCGCTAACCCCCTGTATTTCATTGCCTCAATATACTTACGGTCATCTTGTACAACTGCGCTGTCCGGAATGCGGAGCTTATAGAGGTCAGCGCTTACAATGCCCTTATCCCCCACATTCGTTTTTTGCTCTGTGTACCAGTGTATGTCTCTTATTTGAGTCCTGTAGTACTCCTGTTTTCTTGTATCTGGATTGTACCAGCAGTTGTATAGCGTAATATCAGCATTTGTGTACATTACCTCACCCCCTGGTAAAGCAGCCCGGTAAACAGCAGATACTCCTTGGCTGCCTGGTACATCTTCCGGCGCAATACCTCCTCCCGGCTTTGCCCGTCCTGGGTTTCTGTCACATAGGAAACGGAATATCCATCTGTATTCTCTGATTTTATTTCCCGTCCACCGAATTGGCTGACCCGCTGTTCCTCTGTATATATAACATCGCACACCGCACATACAGCGTCTCTCACCGCATCCACAATATTTTCCTCTTGTATACGGTCAAACGTGGTTTCCCGGACAAACGCACTGGCATCACGGGCTAATTTATCAAAGGCAAGCTGGGGTATGGCATCGCCCTTATACTCTTTTACATAGTAGTCATAGTCCACGTATGGAACCATACCCATTCCCCTCCTTATACGCCGGCAGATGCTGCCGCTTTGAATTTGGCAATTACAACCTTGCTTTCATTTGACAAGGATACCGTATAATGCTTATCTGCTGCAATGGTAGTTGTTTTGGCAAGGATATCCCTGTCATTTTCCACCAATACATCGCGTTTTAAATAGATTGTTAATGCCGGTGTTTCCTCGTCCGTCTCGGGATCGGATGCCGTTTTTACAATGGGGCAGAGATAATTACCAGATTTTAAAGGCACCTTTTTGGACGGGATAATCTGGCATCCTGCAATCTCTCCAATAACGCCTGTCATCATGGTTTGTAAGGGATACTTGTTTATGTCCCTAAAATCCGGGTCAAGCCTGATCTGTGTCACCTGTTTGGGATGTACATACATAATCTTAGGAAGCATATCCTCTTCCTCGAATAAGTCAACCGCTCCTACAATGCCGGCGTAGGAGATAACTCCCGCACTTCCGTCATAGCTAAGAGTCGCCTTCTGCAGCTCATCCATCCCATCATTGTCCACCTTGGAGGCCACTGACATTGCCAGCTGGTTTGTTGCCTCTCCCACAGGGTTTCCGTAGCCGGATAATACCGCCTCATCTGTAATGGTTACGGCTTTACCCGCTTTCTTGACTTTTGTCTTTGTGCTGGAGGTGGCAAGCTTTGTAGTTCCCATTGCAACGCCCTCAGCCACATCTTCCGCATCTCCTATATAAGAATACTTCGGTACTGTAATCTCATCCCCTGGCTGCCCAACTAATGAGGTGTCAATCTTTGCGTAAGGTGTAATTTTAATCTTTTGCGGCAGCTTGGCGTTAATCATATCCGCCATTACCTCCGGGTCAATTAGATCCGCTATTTTTGTCATTTCATTTGCCATCGTTTATTCTCCTTTCAATTCCTCATACTTTTGTGGGTCAGATTTCTTTAGGCTGAGACGGTCAAGGTATCCCATTTTGCTAAATGCCTCACGTGTTAGTTCCGTGATTTTATTAGGCCCTGTTGCTTTTACGGGATTCTTAATTGGCTCATTTGAACCAAATAAATAGGCATCGGACTCCATAGCGGCATCCAACGCCTCAGCTACATCTTTCGACTGGTCTTTTGATTGTTTCAAAGCCTCCATATCCAAAATCCCCATGACGGCTTTCATATTTCGTCCGCCCCGTTTCTGGATTTCGCCCTTTAGTAAATCGGTAAACTGCATGTCTGCTATCCTGCCCTGATATTCTGTCTCTTTTGCGGCTAGGTCTGCTGTCAAGGTTTGAACTTTGCCCTGCAGTTCCTTTACGTCAATCCCTTCAAACTCTTTTAATGCTGTCTGTGCTGTCTCCAGCTGGCCTTTATAATTGTCTCTCTCCAGTTCGGCATCCTGCAGCTTTTTCTGTTCCGATGCTATATCCTTGCCGTTTTCCTTCATAACCTCGCTAATCTGATCCTCTGTTAAACCAAGTTCTTTCAGTTTTTCCGTTTTCATGTAATGGTCTCCTTTTCCACTAATAAGTTGTTTTAGGTGTGTAACTGCCCACCAGTGACTGGACTGTTTTAGGACTAATCACCTGTCCGAATGCATAAAAATACCACCTGCCATTAAACTGACTGGTGGTATCAATACCAAGCTATTATATCTTTTTCTAAAAAAGTTTCTTTTTTGTGATACTCTTCTATCCTCCGAAGGGCGTGCGCTGCATAATTTGGCGAAAAGTCTTTAACTGCTCTTTCTAAAATCCGTTCTCCCGACTTTAGTTTTAGTGCCACAACACCGTACTCTTCTAGTCCTTCCGGAAAATACTTGTATCTGACAATCTCTTTTGTAAGTTCTATCAATTCTATTCTTACCATACGCCAGCCTCCCTTCTATAGATTTCTCTTTTTCTTAAAAGTGTCAAGTGCTTCCCTGTAATTATGCTTACTCTCTGCTAACTTATGTGCCTCTTCATAAGACAGTCCCAATTTATTCATAAGCCCATATTCAAGCCTTTCATGCTGCAGTAAAATAAGATCGTGTTCCTGTATATTCTTTCCTTCCCGCAGTCTCCTAAATGATTCAGCCATGTCATAATCAGGGTCAAACCTCCTTCGGCCTTCATATAGCATATACTCATTTATAAACACATGATCGTATACCTTGGATAGACTTGCCTCTGAAATACCAGTGTTTTTTGCTATACCTTTTACAATATCTGCTTTTTTGCTGTTCCGAATTGCCCTATAATAACTTTCTGCATGCCTTCCTCTCTTTTCATATAAAGGATCGTTCTTATCAGTGAGAGCACCACTGATAGCTTCTTTCTTTATTATACTACTTTTAACAGGTTTTACAACAGAACTGCTTATATTTATAATCCTGCCCAGTCCATCCATATACACCCGTTCCATCTGCTCTGGAAGTCCCATTTTCCTGCTGAATGCCTGGTATTGGTGCAGCGTGTTCAGGTATCTGGCCTTTGCTGCATTGATTTCTTCTGCATCTGCTTTCCCCTGCTGCAGCAGCTTCACATCTGCCCGCTGCTTACGCATTATGGTTTCCATGTGCCTTTGTTCCTGTGTCGCTTCATAACCCTTATAAGATTTTCCCCGCCATTCCTTAGGGATGTCTTCTTTTCTTGCCATGTCCGCCAGCTGTTCATCTGTATAGGTCCTGACAGATACTCCAGGGACAAAAGCCATGTGCTGGTGCCTGCAGTTTGCCCCTTCCAGACCGTCCACACTGCCCAGGCCGCATATCTCTGCCAGCTGCTTTCTGCTGTATACCTGTCCCTGCCAATTCCTGTGCGCTGGTCTGGCGTTGGCGTGCGCTGTGACCTCGAAATAGTCTGTTTTCAGCTGTCCCGCATTCCTGTCATTGATTTTCCCACATAGCTGGTTTACCCCCGTCATCACCGCCCTGGGCGCGGGCATTGGGGACGACTTCGATCTGGAGAAGCTGCGCTACCACAAGGTCATCATCATGGCCGATGCCGACGTGGACGGCTCCCACATCCGCACGCTCCTGCTCACCTTCTTTTTCCGCTTCATGCGGCCCCTCATTGAGCACGGCTACGTCTACGCCGCCGTGCCCCCCCTGTTCAAGCTCAGCCGCGGCAAGACCACCCGCCTGGCCTTCTCCGAGGAGGAGCGGGACGCCATCTCCGCCGAGCTGCGGGGGGACAATCCCAACGCCAAGGTGGACATCTCCCGGTTCAAGGGCCTGGGTGAGATGAACCCCCATGAGCTGTGGGAAACCACCATGGACCCGGAGCGGCGCACCCTCAAGCGCATCGAGCTGGACGACGCTGTCCGGGCCGACCAGACCTTCACCGTCCTCATGGGGGAGAAGGTGGAGCCCCGCAAGGAGTTCATCGAGCGCAACGCCAAGTACGCCGTCAACCTGGACTATTAAGGGATTGGGGAACGGACAACGTGGCCGGAACGCGTATCGTAGGGGCCGATGCCCACATCGGCCTGACGTTCCGGTGCCGCCCAGGCAACAAAAACGGGCGGAGGAAGGCATCCGCCCCTACAAAGGAAAAAATCGCCGGGAACAGCGAAACGCCCACCCGCAATTTGTAGGGGCGGCCCTTGCGGCCGCCCGCCGTGAACCACCCTATCACGAAGAATGTGAGGCAGATACATGAGTAAAAAGCCACAATATGATCCGGAGGAAATCCGGTTTCCAGACCAGAAGATAGAGACCTCCTATCTGGTGCACGAGATGGAGCAGAGCTACATCGAGTACGCCATGAGCGTCATCGTGGGCCGGGCGCTGCCCGACGTGCGGGACGGCCTGAAGCCGGTCCACCGGCGCATCCTCTACGCCATGTATGAGGACAACCTGACCGCGGACAAGCCCTTCAAGAAGTCGGCCACCTGCGTGGGCGACGTGCTGGGCCGCTACCACCCCCATGGC
>OLQH01001302.1_pt1 | contig 20387 bp, 18 predicted proteins | sample 1672671 | NCBI WGS metagenome assembly OLQH01 (sample SAMEA3136712, study PRJEB25190) | human gut metagenome
GTGCAGATCCCATGCATTAACCGAAATGCCATGTCCGCGGCAAACGCCGTGGTATCCGCTAATATGATTCTGGGCGGTTTTAATCCCCTGATTCCTCTGGATCAGACTGCGGAGACACTATTTCGCGTAGGACGGCAATTACCCTCTGAATTGCGTTGTACCTGCCATGGCGGATTATGCACGACTCCCTGCGGTCAGCAGTTAGCCGCAGAGCAAGAAGCCCGGGATAATGACAGAGCGTAAGACACCGCTTCGACACTTATCTTCTGCAGCTATAGTTTACCTGCAAAAACCAGTATACACCATTATTTTCTCACCCTTGGTATCACATTTTCCATTGAACTGAAACCCAAGCTGCTTATACAGGTGTATTGCAGCCGTATTGCTCTCATATACGCTCAGATACACCTGTTTTTTTCCATATTCTTGGTGCAGCCGTTTCAGCAAAGCCGAGACGGCCTCCCTTCCATACCCCCTGCCCTGATGTTTTCCATCTATCAGGATACGATCCAGCCATACTTCACCCTCCCGTTTAGAAATTTGGAAGCAGCCATACATAGCAAACCCTACCAGCATATTACCGTCATAGATACCCACCGGCCTCCACTTTGGGCTCTCGTCCGCCTCTTTCATACAATCACTGACACTCTCAATAAACCCGGTCTGTTCCGGTAAAGTCCGTAAGCTCTCCACATCTCTTCTGATTGCCGGATTAACCGGCACAAAATGTAAATTCATAGTCATACACCTGTTCTCTCTCTTTGTTTTCATATCTCTGTTCAAAAATAGTGCGGATTCCAGGCCTGTTACCTGCCCCTAAACAAAAAAACCGGACAAAACAGAGTCACTTCCGGCCGCCTTATGATGAAGTTGTACGCAAAATCATCTTAGCAGCCAGTTTGATCAAACTGTTTTATACGGATCATTGCAGGTACGCCCGCATTCCGTATCTCTATACTAACAGACAGCAGGATTTTCGTCAATAATGTTCCGCATTTTAGACACGGTGCCTGAATATGCTTATCCGTAACAATTTTGTTTTTATCACATACACTTTATTAAAAAGAGGAAATATATATGTGTTATAACGAGTGTCACTGCAGTTCCGGCAAACCGCAGGAACTGTGTTCCTATGCACAGTATGGAGTCCAATCTAACCCGTCTTCTAATACTGATCTGTCCATGATGACTCTGTTCCAAGAGGGTAAACAGATATCTTTAATGGATACTAAAATAATATTAGAACCAGGATATTTATATCTCATAGATTTTATTTTTTTAGCAACACCAGAGGCTGATAGTTTTATGCAGATTACTCCTAAAATAAACGGAGCCCTTAAGCTATTATACTCATTTTTTGCTCCAACCGGCTCTGCGTCACGTAATGCTTCTGCATCCGGAAGTTTCACCATCCCCGTCATCGAAGACAGCGCTGCAGTATCCTTCAATCTGACGTAGATATAACCGGCGCCATATCGGTTACTGCTCTGCACAAGATTACAGGAATCAAATGCCGCTAACGTAACCTGTACCAGCGGTCTTTCTATATGAAAAAGTTTTCCGCAGATGATGCGTCCTTACTGTCAAAACGATTGCTGCCAAAATCAGCACGCTTTTCATCTGCGGGAAATCGCCTGTACAATATGCCGGCCTCGTACGCCCCAAGCACACCGTTTATCCCACTGCGCTCATTGCAGATAAGCGTCTCAGCCTCCCGCCACTTCTCCGGCAGGGCAAACGCCGCTTCCTCACAGCTAAAGTTCGCATACACCAGTATTTTGCCGCCCTCACAGCTCCTCGTATACGCAAAAATCCGCTCATCGTCCTTTTCAAGCAGTTCAAACTCGCCGTCTACAAACACCGGATATTTCTTTCTCAATCTAATTAGTTTCTTATAGCAGTAGTATACCGAATTCTCATCCTCCATCTGCTGTTTTACATTGACCTCCGTATAATCAGGGTTCACCTTTATCCAAGGAATTCCACAGCTAAATCCGGCATTCATTCCGTCGTTCCACTGCATTGGTGTTCTGGCATTGTCCCGGCTTCTGGCATGGATGGAATCCATAATATCCGCTTTGGAAAAACCCTTTGCCAGCCGTTCTTTATACATGTTGATCGTCTCTATGTCCCGGTATTCCCCGTACTCATACTGTACATTTTTCATGCCAATCTCTTCACCCTGATAGATGTAAGGTGTTCCCTGCATTCCGTGAAGCACAATGGCAAGCATTTTCGCGGACTGGCTGCGGTACACCCCGTCATTCCCCCAACGGGAGATTATTCTCGGCAAGTCATGGTTTTCCCAGAACAGGCTGTTCCAGCCGCATCCGTACAGTCCTGTCTGCCATTTCTCCATAATTTCCTTGAATTTAACCAGTGAAAATGGTGCAAGATCCCACTTCTCTTTTCCCTCCTGCTGGTCGATTCCCATGTGTTCGAACTGAAATACCATGGAAAACTCGCTTCCGTCCGGATTGCTGTAGAGCTTTGCCCGCTCCACATCTGCGCCCCAGGCCTCCCCTACGGTAATCAGATTACCCTTCCGGAAAGTCTCACGGCTCAGTTCACGGATAAATTCATGAAGTCTCGGCCCATTTCCTGTTATCAGGTAATCCGGCTCCTTGGCTATTTGATCGATAACATCGAGCCGAAATCCCCCTACCCCTTTTTTCATCCACCAGAGAATCATGTCATAGATCTCCTGTCGCACCTGCGGATTCTCCCAATTTAAATCCGGCTGTTTTACAGAGAACTGGTGGAAGTAATACTGAGAAAGCTCTGGCACCCACTCCCATGCTGAGCCGCCGAAGGCCGCCTGCATCTCGTTGGGAGGCTGACTTTTTACACCGTCACGCCATACATAATAGTCATGATACGGGTTATCCCTGCCCTTTCGCGCTTCCCTGAACCAAAAGTGCTCATCTGACGTATGGTTGAGCACCAGATCCAAAAGGATTTTAATACCCCGTTTTCCGGCCTCGGCGATCAGCTCCTCCATATCCGCAAGCGTCCCGAACATAGGATCAATATCCTGATAATCCGAGATGTCATATCCATTATCATCCTGGGGAGAACGGCACACCGGGGAAAGCCATACGGCATCGATACCAAGATCGGCCAGATAGTCCAATTTGCTGATGATTCCCTGCAGATCTCCGATTCCGTCTCCGTCACTGTCTTTAAAACTGCGGGGGTATATCTGATAGATTACCGCCCGCTTCCACCAGTCTTTTTCTAATGCTGCTGTCACTGTACGAACTGTTGTCATTGCACTTGCTCCTCTCTGCTGCATCTCTTCGCCCACACAAATCCATGGGCCGGAAGCCAGACATCCCTCATCTGCCGGTTTTCTCCAGTAAATAAATCAATGTACATGCCTTCCTCCTGCATCCATGCCGTCCTCCTCTGACTGCTGAAGTTAAAAATCCCAAAAAATCTTTCTTCTTCTGTCTCCCTCATTATGCAAAGAACCCCATTGTCTTTTACATCGTATGTATATACGTCTGCATCTTGGGAAAATACCTTCTCCCTCCCGCGAATCCGTTCGAGCCTGAGAAGTGCCTGAAATATCTGCCCTTCCACCGCAGTCCCGTCCTTACGAAGCCCGGCAAGATCCCAGCGGAATTTTCCGCGATGCACATAACGGGAATCCATGGATTTCAGCGGATCATCTTTATAACTGTAGTCATTGACCTGACCAACCTCATCTCCGCTGTAGAGCATCGGAATCCCCGTCTGTGTCATCATGTAAGCGTGGAGCATGATGTCCAACTGAACCGCTGCTTTTAGCCTGACAGCATCCTCCTCAAATCCCGCACTCTCTATTCCGCACATAGAAGCTGTTGTTCCGCAGAATCTTGCATCTTGTGTGACCGGATCATCATTGTACAGCTCCCCTCTGCTTACGCTTCCACAGAACCTGCCGGTGAAATAATCATTCAGAAACCGTTTGTGCGGTGCCTCTTTCATTCCCCACCATTTTAAAGTATCATAGTCAAGTCCCCAGCCTATATCATCGTGACACCTTAGATAGTTCAAAAAGGTATATTCTTTGGGCAGACTGTTGACGGTATCCAACTGCTTTCTCAAAAGCCGGATATCACCGACCGCCACACTGTTCCATGTAGTAGCCATCGTGGTCACATTATACAGCATATGGCACTCCGGTTTTTCTACTGTTCCAAAATACGGTACTACCTTTTCCGGTTCCATCACAACCTCACCCAGCAAAATAACGCTGGGGCAGACGATCTCGCTGATGATACGCATCATGCGCACTATCGTATGCACCTGGGGAAGGTTACGGCAGGCAGTCCCCAGTTCCTTCCAGATATATGGAACCGCATCAATGCGCACCACATCAATACCGCAGTTTGCCAGATATAGAAAATTGTACATCATCTCATTGAACACTCTTGAGTTGCGGTAGTTCAAATCCCACTGATAAGGATAAAATGTCGTCAGCACATGGGCATTTTGCTCCGGGAGATAGGTAAAGTTACCCGGCGCAGTAGTCGGAAACACCTGGGGTACTGTCCGTTCATACTGTCTCGGTATCTCATAGCTGTCGTAAAAAAAGTAGCGGCTCCTATATTCCCCATCCCCTTGTCTGGCTCTTATTGCCCACTCGTGATCCTCGGATGTATGATTCATAACAAAATCCATACATACGTTTATTCCCTTTGCATGGCACGCATCGGTAAGTTCGGTCAGATCTTGCATCGTGCCAAGCTCCGGTCTCACCTTCCGGAAATCAGCCACCGCATATCCCCCGTCCGAACGCCCCGCTGGTGTGTCAAGGAACGGCATCAGGTGCAGGCAGTTCACATTACATTCTTTCAGGTAGTCAAGCTTTCCCTGCACCCCCTTTAAATTGCCTGCAAAATTATCAATGTATAGCATCATGCCAAGCATATGGGGGTTTTTGAACCAGTCCGGCTCGCAAAGCCGCCTTTCGTCACGATTGTGGAGTTTCTGACTGCGCATTTTATAATATTCGTACATCTGTGTGCACAGCTCTGCGAACATATCCCCATTTTGGTACAGCTCCATATAGAGCCAGCGCAGCTCGTCATGGTGCTTTGCCATTCTGTTTTGAAAAATATCTTCTTTTTTCCCCATTGCTTCACTCCCTGCCTGTTTCCGCCTGGAATAGCTGTTCCACAGGGCCGCTTATCCCCCTTTCCAAGCCATAAACCACATTACTTACCACATACTGCCCCTGGTTCACGAACACCTCAATTAGATTAGGCTCTGCAAAGATATCAAGCTCATACCGTCCGCAAAGGGGGGGCGTACTGCTTGTCATGCGGTACTGCTCTGCCTCTTTTGTATCCCTGCCGTAATCTTTTCTTGCAAATACTCTGCGTCTGTCTGTGTGAATGCAATCGTTCTCAGCTTTGATACAGTATCCGCCGATATCCAGCATATCTCCTTCTTTTAACACGGTTTTTATCCGAAAGGGCTTCTGATAATCTATCTCTTCCCTTTGCAGCACTACTTTACTAAAATACTGCTCTGTCTCTGGGTGCACGCGGAAATAAATGTGCCCCGCCTCTTCTTCCACTACCCTCGGAAGACACATCATGCCCTTCCATGGATTCCTGTCCGGTGCATCGACTGCATAAGGCATCCGCATCCACGCAATCATGACCCGCCTGCCATCTTTATCAAGAGTCGTCTGGGGTGCGTACAAATCCAGTCCGTAATCCACAAATTGACTGGGTTGTAACAGTTCAAGCTCACAGCTTTCCTCCTCAAAATCCACCGGTACACATATGGATTGATGGGCATATTCCAGACCATCTTCCAGAATACCCATAGGAGAACCAATAAACACATAGCCTTCTCCCGCCATGAAAATATCAGGACATTCCAGTATTTTCCCGAAGGCTTCGTCCCGGCACTGGTTCACATAGGTCCATGTCCCGGCATCTCTGCTCTTGTAGAACAGCACCCGTCCATACTTCCCTTCAAAGGTGCTCCCCAGAATCATATAATAAGTATCGCCGCTTTTCCACACCTTCGGATCTCTCGTATGGACAGCATCAGCGATTGCCATATCTGTACTTACCGGAATAATCTGCCGTTTATCCCCCCAGTTGTCGAACTGGTACCCATCCGGAGAAATCATCATCGCCTGACTGGTTTCGAACGTTTCTCCCGGACACAGATGTATGTTTTCCGGATCTTCCTTCAGATACCGCACCGCCGAATAATACAGATACAGCATTCCGTCTTTTTCTATGGCACTGCCTGAAAATACCCCGTTTCTGTCATAGTCCTTCGTAGGGAAGAGGGCAACCTCCTTATGCTCCCAGTGAACCAAATCATCACTGACCGCATGTCCCCAATGCATTGTCCCCCACACAGGAGCGTAGGGGAAATGCTGATAGAACAGGTGATATTTTCCTTGATAATAGATAAAGCCATTAGCGTCATTTATCCAGTTTCCCGGAGCCTTAAGATGTAATATATCTTTTATCATTCCACTACCTTTTCTTTCCTCGTGTTATTTATTTTACCGCCCCCGCAACAACGCCGCTGATAATCTGCTTTTGAAGTATAATATACAGAATCAGAATCGGTATTACGCACAACAGAAGACCGGCCATAATTGTTCCGTAATCCGCAGAGTACGTGCCGTAGAAGCTGTAGGTCGAAAGCGGCAGCGTCAGAAGCTTTTTATCTGTCAGCACTAACGACGGAAGCAGAAAGTCATTCCAGAAGGCCAGCGCATTTAAGATTACCATCGTAGAGATAATTGGCTTAAGCAGCGGGAACACAATTTTAAAAAATGTCTGCCCTCGGGTACAGCCGTCTATGTAAGCAGCCTCCTCCAGTGCGATGGGCACACTGCCCTTGATAAAACCATGGAACATAAATACCGACATCGCCATAGAAAATCCTGTGTGCATAAATATCAAGGTAATTCTGTGATTCAGCATATTCAAGGTTCCCCCGTAAATGCTGACCAGCGGAATCATAATCGCCTGAAACGGTATAATCATAGATGCCACCATCAGTGCGAACGTAATTTTGGAAATCGTATTGTTGTGACGCACGATATAATATGCCAGCATGGCTGCGAACAAAGTCACAAGGAGTGTCGCCGAAACGGTTACAATCAAAGAGTTCTTAAAGGCATTCATAAAGTCCATCTGTGTAAATGCTTTAACAAAATTGTCAAAGGACAGTCCCTTAATTGTGTACAGCCAGGAAAACGGGCTTTTAATAATATCTCTCTTCTGCTTTAAAGAGTTGATTACTACCATCAGGAACGGGAACATATAGGCAAGAAATATAATTATCAATCCCCCTGCAGCCAGTATATTAGTCGCTTTTCTTTTATTTCCCCCGATTGACGTCTGCTTCATTATGCTTCCACCTCCTTCTTCTTCGTCAGGTACACCTGAATACCGCTGATACATGCCACAATCAGAAACAGAATAAGCGCCTCTGCCTGCCCCAGGCCAAACTGTCTGGAGGTGAATGCTTTCTCATACACATGCATGGCGGCCATTTCTGTCGTTCCGTAAGGCGCTCCTGCAGTCAATGAAAGGTTTACATCGTATACCATAAATGCACGAGAGAGTGTGAGGAAGAGACAGATTGTCACCGATGACATCATAAGCGGCATAACGATACTCTTCATCTTTCGCCAGCCGGAGGCTCCGTCGATGCTGGCCGCTTCCATAACATCCTCGCTAAGTCCCATAAATCCTGCCACATAAATAAGAATCATATATCCGGACAGCTGCCACACGGATACGAGCACCAATGCGAGGAAAGCTTTTGTGGGATCAGAGAGCCACGATACCCCGAAAAGGTTCCAGCCGGTAGCCTCGCCGACATTTACAAACACTCTGGAAAATACAAACTGCCATATATATCCCAGCACAATACCTCCGATTAAGTTAGGAGTAAAAAATCCCGCTCTGAAAAAGTTCTGGCCTTTCATTCCCCGTGTCAGAAGATAAGCCAGCAAAAAGGCAATTACATTGACTAAGAGAACAACCAGTATTACATAATTGAACGTCAGCCCCAAAGAAGTCCAGAACTGCCCATCCTGCAAAACCCCCATAAAATTCTTAAAACCGATAAAATTCTTTGCTTTAGAAACACCATTCCAGTCTGTCAGCGTAAGGTATACCCCGTAAATAAAGGGGATAATTACCACAGCAAAGAAGCAAAACATACCCGGCAGTGCAAACATACAGAAATCTTTTCCTCTATTTTTATTTCTCATTCTTTTCCCTTCTTTCCTACTTCTGTTCTTTCCAATACTCTGCGATAGATTCTGTCAGTTCCTCCCTGCCGCTTCTCCCGGCCAGATATTTCTGCATTGCCGCACCCAGCACTGCCCAGTGATCGTTAGGTACGATGGCCGATGCATTATATGTCTCACCGGCCTGCACCTTCTCATAAATGTCTGCACTCAACGGATCCGTTGGCTCATATGGATTATTTATAAAAGGGGGGATCACATTGCAGGTCTTTACAAGCATCTGCTGTCCAATCTCAGAAAATACAATCCAGTTCAAAAACTCCCGGGCCGCAGCCTGCTCCTTCTCCGACGCTATTTGTCCGTCCAGCATCACCTGCTTCGACGGAGATGCCTGAATCTTCTTATTTACAAAGTCATCAGCATCGCTGTTTAAGAAATATGGAAGGAAGCCGTACTCCTCTTCCTCCCCGGCTCCTGCTTCGGTAAGATTGGGCCATGCCCAGTTTCCGTTGAACCAGAATGCCGTCTTGCCATCAGCCAAATCTATTGCCATCTCATCGTAGTCGGCTCCCAGCGGATCGCCTTTTGCCACATTATATTTTTTCAATACATCGAACATATCCAGAAACTCTTCCAGTCTGTCATATGTGTCAAGATTACATTCTCCGTCCTTAATTTGTTGAATCACCTCCTGTGCCCCTTCTGAAGTACCGTCATAGGTCTCATAGATATACTGCAGATGGTGCGCTCCAAGCGACCAGTCTTCCTTCGCAAGCGATACAGGCTTCTCAATTCCGGCAGCTTTTAGCTTTTCAAGAAGTTCTACAAAGTTATCTAGTGTACCAATGGACTTGGGATCAAATTCCTCACCCAGTGCCTCTTCAATCACTGCTTTGTTGTAAATCAGCCCTCTTCCCTCAATACATAGAGGAAAGCTGTAGACTTTTCCATTAACCTCTGTCAGATATTCTCCGGCCTGGGCAGTCCATGCTTCCCCTGTCAAATCTGCGGCCTTTTCCTCTGCCAATGCAATTACATCCGTGGTATCCAGAATCGCCATTGTAGGCGGTGTTCCAGAATTATACATGCTGACCACCTTAGTGTAGGGCGAATCACCGTCTGTCACCGGCATAACTTCCACATGCACTTTAGACTTCTCTTCAAATACAGCAGACATCTTCTCCAGCGGAGCCTGTATCTCTGCCTTTGAATTCAGAAGTGTAATCTCTGTTCCCTCTAACGACGCATCATATGTAAATGTATCTGTAGATGTGTCAATCGGTACCTCCTTTACTTCTTCGTTTGGATCGTCCGGGTCACTTGCAAATCCGAACCGGCAGCCAGACAGTGTTGTCACCGCCAGCGCTGCTGCAAGAACCCCTGCTATCCCTTTTGCCCTTACTTTCTTTTTCATCCAGTAAATCCTCCTAATCTCCCGCTACGCCATATACCCGGCTTTGGTGCTTCCATTTACGAGCTTTGATTAACCGGTAAAGTAACCGGTTACTTTTGTAACTCCAGCATAGCATAGATATACTTCATAGTCAATCACCAAGCTAATTTTCAGCAATAATATACGGTATGGACTATTCAAAATTGTAGATATGTTACAAAACCGGTTACTTAACCGATTACTTGTTGCCCTGGTATTTGATTTTTGCTATACTTGTACATAGAATTACATTATAAAGAAAGCAGCGTGATAACTATGGCCCAGAAAAAGAGAGTCACATTTGACGATATTGCAAAATATACCAACTTTTCCAAAACAACGATCTCCCGCTACTTTAATAATCCGGATTCCCTGACGCTGGAGAACCAGCAGATCATCTCTGATGCGCTGGTGAAGCTGGATTACAAAGAGAATAAGGTGGCCCGCATCCTCGCCAGCGGGAAGACTGAGTTTATCGGCATCATTGTGCCAAACCTGTACCTTCGCTATTACTCTGAGATGCTGGATCAGATACTCTCCACCTATGAGACCTTTGGCTATAAATTCTTAGTCTTCATCGGCAACGGCAATGAGGAGAGCGAGCGGCGCTACATTCAGGAGCTGCTCTCCTATCAGATAGAAGGAATGATCATCCTAAGCCACACCATTCCCTCCCATGAGCTGGCCAGACTTTCTATTCCAATTGTGACAATTGAGCGAGAGGATCGTTTTGTATGCAGCGTCAACACCGACAATTATATGGGTGCTGTACAGGCCACAAGTCTCCTTGCCAGGCACAAGTGCGATGTACTTATTCACATAAATTCCCCAACTCCAGAAGAACGCCCGGCCTACGGACGTATCCAGGGCTTCCGGGATTTCTGCAAGGAACATCACTTGAAGCATCAGGTCATCATCGAAGATCTGGGAAGCACCCACGAAAGCAGCCAACGTCATATGAACCACATTTTAAACCAGATTGAAATGGACTACCCGGATCAGAAAAAAGGCATCTTTGTATCAAGTGATACTTATGCCAATGTCCTTCTCAACCTGCTGTTTCGTAAGTACGGTACTCTGCCGCAGGATTACCTGATTATCGGTTTTGACAATTCTCCCGTATGAAGAAGCTATTATCCCGATCAGCACCGTCGGGCAGCAAATAGAAAAACTGGCGTACGAGGCTGTCAGTATGCTCGTCACGCAGATGAATGAGCGCAAAAAGAGACGGCCCGTTCCTTTGAAAGAACCAATTCATAAGATGGTAACACCTATCCTTATCCGCCGCGAAACCACGGAAGGATTACTAGAATAGCAATAAAAGCTCCCGGATGTTCCGGGAGCTTTTATTGCTATTCATGAATTTATTCATAATATGTTCCTGTCTGATAATGGGGAGTAAACTCTAGATTATAGCCATCAAGAGACAATTTGCTGTCACTGAAATATACATCTACCGTAGCTACTTGCTCCGGTTTCCATGATTCCACCTGACTGGCATTGCCACTGGCAATAATACTCCCATCTCCATCTAACACATTTACATCCGCATAGAAGTATTCAAAAGTACGATCTGTCGTATTCTTCATTGTCATTTTATAAGTCTTATAACCCCACTCGTCTTCAGTAGTATCGATTGTAAACCCTTCCGTCATCCTCTGAATGTTTTCTCTTACAGATTGCTGTTCCGCTGCAGATGAAGCATCTACCAATATATCTTCTACTGTTTCCTGATGCTTCTCATCTACTTTCAAGCCATAATCTTCAATAAACTTCTGCAACAGCATTGAACGTTTTGCATAGACATCTGTCCATTGAGTATAATATGTATTATAATCTACTGTATAATGCTTTGTAGCCTCTTTGGCTGCACGTACATAATCAATGTATGTACGAACATCATCTTGCAAGTCGGCATTGTCAAAGGTTTTGTCATAGTATGGTTCAATTTCTGCCAATTCAATATCACAATATTCGCTGAATATATCCGGATCTTCATACCCCTTACCCTGCTTTGTGTATTCATCGGATTTATCCCAACGATTCATTAGTCCCTTAGACATAGCACGCATATACTGTCCGTCTACAGATAATTCATACTTGCATTTCTCAACCATTTCTTTGCAATCTTCATAATCGCCAAGAGCAGCAAATTTTTCGCTTGCTTCCTCAAATCTTTCATCCTCATAAAGCTCAACCGCCGCTTTATAATTTCTTGCATCCGCAGTCATTATATAATAGCCTGCAATACAAGCGATGACAAGAACCACTATAACTGCACCTATGGCAATTATCTTCTTCGAAAAATGTTTCACATCTTTCTTTTCTGATGAAACAGGTTCTTTCTGCTGCTCTGTAACCTTTTTTTCTTCCTTTTTCATTTCGTCAATCGGATATCCACAGTGTGGGCATTTCCCGGCCTTGTCACTGATTTCACGATTGCACTCCGGACACTTAATCAATGCCATATAGTATTCCTCCCTCATGCTTTTCAATTTTTGCAATATTCTTTAAAACATCGCATCCATCAATATTTATTTTATCACGACTTAATGTAAATTCCGACATAAATTTATAATTATCTTCAAAACTTTTCCTCCTCTCCGTCCACAAGTGCTGAAGAAGCCGAGCCGATTTTTGCTGTCATAGCAAAGACAAGAAATATCCCCATGGAACAAGCGCGAGTTATCTTCAAATCCTTATTTTTGTTTGCTCATGGATATGCCAGTATGTTCGCAAACAACGATATGGAATACGATGAAGAAACCATTTTATCGGATTTAGATTTAATATTTGATGGTACGCTATATGCGTTAAAAGGAGGAATATAGAGTGTATCGTTTATATAAGAAAAATGTATTGAACTTTTCTTTGGCGTGGATTATTGCCTATGTTGTTTTACTTAGTGCTGCTGACAGCTTATCGGTTTCGCTCGGTTTTGAAAAGATAATCACCGCACCTGTGAGTATGGTCTTTGCCCTGCTTATGTTTGGTTTTATTAAAAAGCACAACTTATCCGAACAATACGGCTTATGTTCTTTCATGGGGAGCCTAAAAAATTATTTATACTTTATTCCGCTTGGTTTGATGATAAGCGTTAATTTGTGGAATGGCGTTACAATGAATGTTTCTGTATTGGAGACCGTTCTATTTATTCTGAGTATGCTTTGTGTAGGATTTATTGAGGAAGTTATCTTCCGTGGTTTTCTTTTCAAAGCGATGTGTAAGGACAATATAAGGTTAGCGATTTTTGTTTCAAGTATTACCTTTGGCCTGGGGCATATTGTAAACTTGCTGAACGGCAGAGAGTTGTTACCCACGCTTTTACAAATCTGCTATGCAACCGCAATAGGCTTTTTATTTACGATTATTTTCTATAAAGGAAAAAGCCTTTTGCCGTGTATCATTACACATAGCATTTTCAATTCAATAGCTATCTTTGCTGTTCAAAGAACGCAAATGTTCAGTATCATCACCTCCATTCTATTATGCGTTATTTCTCTCGGATATGCGTTATGGATATTGAAAAGAGCTGAAAAGTCTGCTTAATTTGACCTCTTATCCATGTCAAGTGCGATAAATCCTGCCGTAACTGCCAGTGCAAGCATAATGTCATGTTCTCCAAAGGGATTTATCACTATGGAATACAACAAAAATGCTGTACAAATCAGTAATACGGCTACTACAATCCTACGCAAAATTTTTTTATTCATCTGCAAGCCCCCTCCCTTTCAATTTACATAAATTCCCATTTTTTTCCGCTTCTTTGCAATCATCATAATAAACGCCAGTGAAAGGACATTTGACAAAACGATCCGCAGAATACTCAATTCGTCCGCACCGGTCTGCGTAACTATATGAAGGGAATTCGTTATGAAATTATTAAAAAAATGTTCAAACATTCCCGCCCAGATGGTTCCTGTCAATGCAGCACACATGCCCCACTCATATCCCAGAATTCCTGCAAGCAGGATATATCCTGCCGCCATCACCACGGCTGTTGGTATATTCATACTTCCATCCAGCACCCAGACCACCACCATCACCACATGCCATAGTCCAAATAGCAATGCCTGAATCAGATTACTTATTTTCTCCGGATATACAGTCTTTGCCATCTGCAGAAACAATCCGCGGAACAAACCTTCTTCTGCCAGCACATTCAGAATATTTCCTGCGATACAGATGGATACCGTAGCGAAGGATAGTCCTGTTATATTCTGACTGGTCAATGCAAAATTGGAAATGTAAAAACGTAGTCCAGGCTGTCTTCCCATGGCCATTAATATCATGTATTCTACGCCATAGGAAATAGCAAAGGAACTAACCCCTAAAGATAATCCCAGCACAGCGCTGCCTAAAATGCCTTTTCTACGAAATCCCAGCCAACAAAGATTTTTCCCTGACAAATAAAGTATGACTCCAATCAATGCAATGGCAAACAGCTTACAGAGAACATTTTCAGCTAAAATTGTCTGGTCTGTCCTGATAAAGAGGAATTCTACATACTCCGCTATACTGCATAATAAAAAAACACATAGAATGCCCCATAGGATTTTCCTCTGCTTCATTTGCTGCCTCCGCCCTGGTACTGCTTCTTCAGCGCTTCAAATCCATCCGTGAGAAAACTGCTGATTGCCTCCTCGTTTAGATCCACGTAGGAAGTGGCAACCATAGAGGCAATGCCGTGAATGTAAAATACCATCTCTGTCTGAAAACGGTACGCTGTTTCATAATCCAGTCCAGTTTCTGAGGAAAGCAGTTGAATGATGTCATGCATCTCTGCTTTTCCGTCACTTTCCTGCTCCTTGGAGCGGTCGCGCATAAAAAGTAATCGAAACAACTCTCTTTCCTCTTTTGCGAATCGGATATAGGTCATCCCGATTCCCTTGTAGGGCGGATACATTCCTTTTTCCATGTCCTCCTGTACACAGCTTTGATACACCGCTCTGGCTGCTTTCAATACTTCCTGCTGTACCTCTTCCATATTTTGAAATACTGTAAAAATGGGACTTGCGGAGCTTCCAAGCTGCGCACTCAGAGTTCTGGCTGACAATGCTTGTGCACCGCTGCTTTTAATAATATGTAGTGCGGCCTGTATGATTTCCTCTCTGGAAAACTTTGCTTTTGGCGGCATGTTCTTCCCCTCCTGCTTTACTTTCATCTTTCTAATACACATGTATTAAAACACCTGTATTTATTATAGAAAGAACGTCTCATACTGTCAAGAGGGTTTTCTGTTTTACAATCCAAGACTGGAAAGCCACCCTGCTAGCTTCTGCTCCCTGCTTTTCAAGTCTCCCGTTTCCCCTTGATATTTTCCCAGATGCTTTTCACCTGCTATGACGCCATCCATCATGTACAGCACCCGCTGTGTTTTCGCCGCTACCTTTACATCATGGGTAACAAGAAGGATAGTTGTACCCTTTTCATTTATTTTCAGCAGTATATTCATAATCTCTTCGGCAGCTTTTGAGTTAAGCGCCCCGGTAGGCTCATCTCCGAAAAGAATTTCCGGCTGGTTCATCAGCGCCCGGCAGATGGATGCCCGTTGAAGCTGGCCGCCGGATGCCTGTGTAATATGATGGTCCGCCAACTGCAAAATTCCTGTCTGTTCCATGAGCCTTTTGCCCCGGTCCTTGATTTCCTGCTTTGTTTCCCTCTTTGAGAGGCAGGCGGACAGGAGAATGTTGTCAAATAAATTCAGGTTTTTCAGAAGGTTGCTCTGCTGGAAAACAAAGCCCATCCTATGCAGGCGGATTTCTGCCAGCTCGTCCTCTGACAATGCAGAAAAATCCATATCACAAAACCTGACGCTTCCCTGTGTTGCCCTGTCCATACCGCTGATGGCATATAAAAGGGTGGATTTCCCTGAGCCGGAGGGTCCCATGACAGAGATAAATTCTCCTTTTTCTACAGCTATACTGACATCGTGCAGCACCCTATGTCTGTTGTTTTTCCCCATTTCATATTCTTTGGTGAGATGTTTTACTTCCAGTATTGTATTCATATTAACCTCATTTCTGCTTTTCTTTTAATGAATATAGTTTTATTCCAATCTTGGAAAAAAGGTGCTTGCTCTATTTTGCTGCCAGCATGGCGTGGATACTCTGAATCGTCTGCCTGCACAGAATCATGGCTGCGGCTACTGCCAGCATCAATGACAGAGGGCATAAAAGCCAGGTATACATAGGATTTACCACAAATGTTATATCCGAGATTCCTGATATAAGCAGTCCTGCCAGCTTCTCACCCAGCAGGTTCGCCGCCAGTATCCCAAAAGCCACTCCTGCTGCCAGGAGTAAGACTGCACGGGTAAGGTATTGCTTCATGATATGATTGACTGTAAACCCCAGGCTTTTCATCACTGCAGTCTGTCTGGCCTCCTTTGTCATGAGCATCTTGAAAAACATGCCTGTTATCAGGGCTGCCACAGCAAGAGAAAGTACAAAAGCGGATTTCGCCACCAAACGCAGCTGATCGAGCACCCCGCCCAGCGTTTGATCCACATATTCCGTTACATCCGTTACCTTCGCCGGATGGAATATTTTACTGTATTCCAATCTCTTTTCCTCCCGGGAACCCCCCTCCTTCAGGTTGATATTCACCGTAAACCATATCACTTGTTCCATTTCCATAGGAAGAATAGCTTTCGCTGTTTTTCCCCCGTTGGTGACGTCCTGATAGATACCGGATACAGTCATCTGGCGTTCCTCGCCTCCCGCAACCAGAATCAGACTGTCTCCCGGTTCCTTCTGATACTCTTTTGCATTCATGGTTGACAGCGCAATTTCATTTTCCTTCTGTGGTGCAGAGCCTTTTGTATACTCCAGAGGGAATTGGTTAAAATCTCCGATTTCCACCTTCATATTGTCGTATGTACCCTCACTGTTCGACACCTTAAAAGTGCAGGTAAACAAAGCCGAATACTTGGAAACATCCCCATCCTTTTTCAAATATTCTTCCGTTTCCTTATATCTTGCAATAATATCCGGCGTATGCTGCAGGTCAAGACGGAGATCGCATTTTCCCGCACCCATGTAGGTGACAAAGTTTGGTGACTCTAAGGTATCTAGAAGGTTAACGGGAACGATCATCAAAAAGGTGCAGAGAACAAACACAAAGCATAGAAGCCCGTACATCCGGAAGTGCTCCAATACCTCCTTCACTCCGAGAAACATGTTTACATCTTTTATCCGGCTGTGGGAGAGAGTATATTTTCCTGTCCTTGATCCTTTGTCCGGTGCCATGCCAAGACGCAGTGCCTCCAGTGCGGAAATCTGGCGGAAACGGCGCAGAATCACCATACAAAAGATAATAATTGCAACAAAAACAATTCCAGCGCCTGTAACAGGAAGCAGCCAGTTCCATATGGTCTGCTTTCCTTTTCCCATGTACAGAGAAATATTTGCTGTAAACAAGTTTCCTGCAAACAGAGATAGCAAATAACCCAGCACGCAGGCAAAAGCAGAGATAGCCGTGTATTTCACCATATAAAGTTTCCTGATATTCTGATTTGAAATCCCTATGGCCTTCATCACACCAATTTCCCGGTAATCCTCCTCTATGGTGGTGAGCATGGTAAACCGCAGGCAAAGCGCGGCAATCAAGACCAGCAGACAGGCAATGAAGATAATGACAGATGCGGCGATCCCGTCCGACATTCCATTAATCACCTTCACCAGGTAATAGCCCATTGCCGTACCCTTTTGGGGCATATTGGAATCCTGGTAAAGTGTTTCCAGCTCCTGTATCCTGGACATATCATGAAGCTGAAATTCAATTAAATATTCAATTTCACCTAAATGTTCATGCAAAAGTTCCCAATCTCCGTCACTGACCAGAAAACGCTTGGAATTTATCATGGAGGGGTTCATCAGGCTGTCACGTAAAAACGCTACAATGGTAAAATCCTTAGCAAAATCTCCATCCACCACCTGTACTTTGTCCCCGGGATGCAGATTGTATCGCTGCATATGATAGATTGGTACTGCTATTTCCCCATCTGATACCTGTAATACCTGATTATCTGTATCCAAAAGATAGTCAAACTGCTGATTCTGCCTGACAAAGGAGTTTTCCATCAAGCTGTCAGCCTCTGATTGCTCCCGGCCTCCTATGTAAATATTGGCCCCATTGATTCCCAAAAGCTCAACGGTCTGCTGTGCCTTAACAAGACTGCGGTTTTCCCTTACAAAATTGTCCAGTTCCGTCTGTTCCACTTCTCCGGCATGGAGCTGCGAGAAGTGAGCCACATCCGCACTCGCAAGCAGTGTATCCATGGAACCTGACAGCGTAAGGATAATCGTAATTGCACCTGACACCAACATTGCAGCCAGAATAAAAAATCCGCATAAGGAGGCGGTAATTATCCGGTTTCTCTTTAAATCATTTTTTAACATGTGAAGCATCATAAGTCAGCCCTGCCTTCCTGTGTACAAAATTATACTGGTGTTTTTTATATGATATACGTCTTTAGACCGTCTGTCTGTCGGTGGCTGTGTAAAAAACAAAGAGACTTTTTGTCCCCTTATTTTTCGCTATCCAGAAAAAGAGGAAGTATTGCTTCCTGCATACTGCCCCGCTCCATCCCCAGAAGCCGTTCTAAATTGTAGATAAATGCCTCTATTTTTATTCGTTTTATTTCCCCATCATTCTGGGCAAGGTCATCAAATACCGTATTGGAATACAGCAGAGTCATTTCCACCACTTCCGCCGGATAATCCGTGTGACATATCCCCTGTTCTATGGCTTCTTCTATCAACTCTGTAACCAGAGGATTAACTTCCGCAAGCAGGCTTTCCTGCAGCTTCTGGTGCAATAATGCATTCTGAGGCTTATGTACCTGCTCCAGAATCACACTTCCAGCAGGGCTCTCTACATTGAGTGCACGTACAGCCAGTGTAAGGCGCTGCAGAACCGGCACTTCTTTTTGAAGGACAATACTTTTTGCCTTAGAAATTAACCGGTCTGTGATACGGTCAATCATGGCGTTCAGAATGTCTTCTTTTGACTTAAAGTGATAGTATAGGGTCCCTCTGGCAATTCCAACCTCATTCAAAATATCATTGGTACTGGTATGGTCAAAACCTTTTGTCCCAAACAATCTCTCTGCCACATCCAGTATTTCATTTCTGCGTTCCTTCGCGTCTTTTACCATGCGCATTACTTCTACCACCGTTTCATTACAAATTTGTATACCGACAATCTGTCGATAACACTTTATCATGAATATACACGAATGTCAATTCAAACCGCCATACCTTATGCAAACAATGCATCTGCCGGCGCATATACTTACAGTTTTGAACAAGAGGTAGTTATTGTACGGGATGATGGCATAGTTACAGCTAGTACACACCTTGGGTTTGTACCATACGACTACCATATACAGAGCCTGCTGGAAGGCGCACCTATTTATTGTGAATTGTAGTTTCGTGCAATGTCCTCATTGTAGTGCTTCTAAGACAATGTGTTCCAAATATTCTGGTTTTCTTTTATCCCCTAAATCTGTAAAAATTGCACTTGCAGCCACTAGAGCAGTTCTCATATATTGTGCGTTATCTTTAAACAACTCGCTATCAATAAAGAGCCCCCTACTTTCAATAAACTGACTGCAAAATGTAACGATTGTGCGTATGTTTCCTTCTCGATAGGGATGAATTTTCCACAATGCCGCCATATATTCAGAAAACATTTTTGTGACCACTCTATAGACTCACCCTCCGCACATCAATTTTACATAAACAAGCCCTCATAAACAACGTAAATACGCCATTTATAAGGGCTTATCTCTTAGAATATTAATGCAAAGTTCACATTACTGTCCCATCTGCTTTGCTACTTCCTCAGCAAAGTTCTCTTCTCTCTTCTCAATTCCTTCACCAGTCTCAAAACGAACAAATCCTTTGATTGTGATGTTGGCATTGTTTGCCTTTGCTACCTCTTTTACGTATGCGCCAACGTTTTGTTTTCCGTCTTCTGCTTTTACGTAAACCTGATCTAAAAGACAGATTTCTTTTAATTCTTTATTAATACGTCCCATAACCATTCCGCTGATGATCTTGTCATTGGCATCTGGTTTTTCGTTCTTGGCCTGTACGGTTAAGATTTCTTTTTCGTGCTCGATGTAAGCCGCATCCACTTCATCTCTGTTGGTGTACAGAGGCTTAATAGCCGCAACCTGCATAGCAACGTTTTTAGCCATCTCTCTCACTGCGTCATTTATAACGTCTGTTTCCACGTCTACTAAAACGCCGATTTTACCGCCCATATGAGTATAAGATGCAATAAAGCCATTCTCCTCAGACATCTGCTGGAATCTTCTGATATTCATATTCTCTCCGATTACTGCAATCTGTCCTGCCAAAGCTTCGGATACTGTCTTTGAAGTATCAAATTTCCATGGCTCTGCCAGGAAAGCTTCGATGTCTGCTGCGCTTGTCTCTGCTGCCTGCTCTGCAACCTGAGCAACATACTCCTGAAACTTCTCGTTTTTCGCCACAAAGTCTGTCTCTGCATTTACTTCTACAACCACAGCCTTTTTGTCGTCATTTATTAATAAAGTTCTGCACAGTCCTTCTGCAGCTATTCTTCCAGCCTTTTTCTGTGCTGTTGCAAGTCCTTTTTCTCTTAAGAACTCCATTGCTTTATCCATATCGCCTTCTGTTGCTGTAAGAGCTTTCTTACAGTCCATCATACCAGCGCCGCTGATTTCTCTTAATT
>OLQH01001305.1_pt1 | contig 20333 bp, 22 predicted proteins | sample 1672671 | NCBI WGS metagenome assembly OLQH01 (sample SAMEA3136712, study PRJEB25190) | human gut metagenome
TGGTGCTAGGGAATTACTGGTGCTGGGAAAACACTGGTGTCAGGCAGGGAACTCCGGCCTCTTGCTTCTGATTATATCATCTGAACTTCCAAATGGGCTTGTAAAATATCTTCAAAATTTCCCCATGAAATTTCGTGGAAATTGCGTTTTGGTAATGATTATATATAATAGGAAATACTATATATTACAATATATAAAGTAATGTATAAAATACAACAAAAGGGGAAATAATATATGAAATGCAATATTCTATATAAAATAATGTATAAGACAATAAAGTGGATAATATAAATAAGAATATAAAAAATAGAATATAAGAGAATAACTAAAATAAAATAAAAGATATTATATAATATATAAAGTATCATAATTTATTACGATACTTTATACGCTAAAAATACGTGTCACCCGGAACTGAACGAAGATAATCTAAATCTTCAAATCGAGTTCGATCAAGCTGCTTAAAATATGAACTCTCTAAAAGCTTTTTTTTATGTCTATAAAATGTAGGACGTGGCATACTAAGATATTCAAAAAGTTCTTTATCATTCATGGATTGAGCCATATAAACGATATCAGAGTATTTATATGCATTAAAATCACGTTTATTTTGATTGGTTTCAGGATTATTTTGAGTAGAATTAACTATAATTCGCTTTGGTTTCCGACCAGCATTGCGAGTAGTGTAGTATTTAACGGTTTCGGGATCATAACTTATGCTTAATATGTCATTTTTTATGTCAAAGTTAATATTGTAAGATTCAAGAAGAGATTTTATTGCATAAAAATCATTTGTTTTAATTAAATTTTTGTCGGGATTTGTTAATTCTGAATTATGAGTAGATATAACTGGTTTAATATAATATCTGACTTCCTTTTTTTGTGACATAGGTACCTCCGCAGTGATAGTTTCACTAAATGTATCATTATTAAAAATGATACATAATATATAATACTATTAAATATTTCGTAAGTCAATATTTGTAAAATATTTAATAATTGTCGAAAATATGAATAATAAGTACTATAAAACAAGGCAAAAATGAAAGAAATAGGTCAATTAAATATAAAAAAGCAATATATCTTGCAAAAACATGCTTAGAATTAGATTAAATCGAGAGAATGAATGTACCCAAGGAAGCATATTACGGCGTTCAGGCATTAAGTGCTAAGCAGAATTTTCAAATTAAAGGGAATAGCTTAAACAAAACGTTTATAAAAAATATTGCAAGGATCAAAAGAGCGGCAGCAATTACAAATTGTAAGGCCAAACGGCTTTCGCCAGAGATTGCATATGCAATAGAAGCAGCATGCAATGATGTTATATGTTGAATGTTTGAAGACGAGTTTATTGTAGATGGGATTCAAGGTGGTGCAGGTAACCAGTGCAAACATGAACATGAATGAGGTTATTGCGAACAGGGCAATAGAGATGTTATGTGGACAAAAAGGGGATTATACAATAGTACATCCAAATGATCATGTGAATATGTCACAATCAATAAATGATGTAATTCCTACTACAGGAAAATTAACGGTTTTGGATCTTTTAGAGCCGTTAGAAAATCAGTTATAAGAGTTAGAAGTTGCATTATATAAAAAATCTAAGGAATTTGATGGGAGAGTAAAGATAGGACGTACACAGTTATAAGATGCTGTTCCGATGAGATTAGGACAGACATTTCATTCGTATGCGAGCATGGTTGGAAGGAATTTAGACAGATTAGAAAAAATAATAGAAGAGATGTATGTAGTAAATATCGGGGCAACAGCAATAGGAACTGGAATAAATACATCGGAATACTATTTTGACAATATCGTACCGGTATTAGCCAAAATATTCGCTCATCCACTTGTACAGGTAGATGATTTGTTTGATGCAACGAAAATCTTTATGGATTTGTAAGAATAACTTCTGAGATAAAGAAATGTGTGATAAATTTTTCAAAAATCTGTAATGATCTACATATTTTAGCAAGTGGACCAAAGGACGGAATAGGAGAGATAGCATTACCGTCAATGCAAAATTGATCATTCAGTATGTAAGGAAAGGTGAATCCTATAATACTAAAGGTGGTATCTCAGGTAGCATTTTATTTAACAGGGCATGATATGATGATAACAATGACAGCTGAGACCTGGCAGATAGGATTAAGTGGATTTGAGCAGATTACATTTTATAATTTTATTGATCTGATTATGACGTTGGCGAATGCTGTTGAAACACTCCAAAAATGAATTTCTAAATTCCACCGCCTCTTGCACTGGAATTTACTTTTTCAAGTCAGCCTGTTGAAACACTCACAAATAACTGTATAATCGAAATTAAAGCAAATAAGCAGAGATGTAAAGAGCTATTAAATGCAAGTGTCAGAATAGCAACGGTTCTTTGTCCATACATTGAATATAAAAAGGCTGCAAATCTGGCAAAGAAATCTTTAAAAAGTGGTGTACCAGTTAAGTAGCATGCAATAAAAATGGATTAATAAAGGAAAAAGAATTAAGCGTAATTTTAAATCCATATGCTATGATTGAAGCCAGCAATCAAAAAAGAAGCCAGGGTGATTTAATGCTATAAAAAATAAATGGTATGTAGTCTAAAACATAAAAATAGTGCGACAATTTGCTGTATATAAAAAAAATATTTGAAAAAGGAAAGTATTACTGCAAAAACAAAAATGCATGATATGTTTCATGCATTTTAATGGTAAAAAAGTAAACTATATGCAGCAATAAAAGTAAAAGATATTTATGTATCTAATAAATTTCTATTAAGTTCTTTTTGCTTTTCATTATCCTTTATATAATGTGTTGTAGTTGTAATATTTTCATGACCAAGCACATTTTTAGCATAGTTAATATCACCGCCGGTTTTTTCTATAATCTTAGTTGCATAGCTGGAGCGGAGTTTATGAGGAGTTATTTTAGAACCGATTTCTGGAGCTCCAATTTTGGCATATTTTTTTACTAATATTTCGACACTCCGGACAGATAGCCGCAGACCTTTTTTTGATCCCTGGGTGGAGAGAAAAAGAGCCTGTTCATTTTGATCTGATAGAAATTGAGGGCGTATTTCAAGCCAGTCGAGTAAGGCGGCTTCAACACTATCACTAAAATAGACTGTGTCTTCTTTACCACGCTTTCTTATAATGTTAAAACAGTGTCTTCTAAAATCAATATCCCCTATATCTAAAGAAACAAGTTCAGATACGCGTATGCCGGTATTAAGCGCTAACGTATATATAGCTTTATCACGTATATATGTTTTTCCTCTGTTGTATTCCTGTCTGTCAGACATCTGAGAAGATCCATGATCTATTACATCCATGATCTGGTTTATTTGGTAATTATCAAGTGCAATAACTTGATGCTTGTCAAGAGTCCTCTGACGAATTCTAAGAACTGGCGCATTTGAAATATATTCGCTATCAAGAAAATACGTATATAGTGATTTGAGTGCGCTTAAATAATTATTACGCGTGGCAGTCTTAGTAGGAATTATGTTTTGGTAGGTATGATTTGCTTCTAGTATTTTTTCCTTTCTCATTGCCCCATATATACTTATATGGTAGAAGAACTCCTCAAAATCAATTTTTTTTAACTGATTAAGATCATCTATTGTAAAATCTTTAATTTCAGCATATTTTTTTGAAAAATATATATTATTATCCAACAGCCAGTAAAGAAAAAATTGTATGCGCTGCAGATATGCCAATTGAGTCAGAGGTTTTGTAAAACCTGAAATAGAAATTATATAATCATGACAAAATTTAGGTAAAAAAGTCAATAATTCTGCAATTTTTAATTCATTTTGCGAAGCTTTTGAATCAATGTAATTATATGACATAAAGCATATCCTTTGAAAAAATAGTGTTTTTAATATTAAGATGTATATTTTATTCGCATAATTAATATTATGCGAATAGATAGATAATGATATACTACACCATTTCAAAGTATTTTTCAAGTTTAAATACACTATTCAAAAATTAAAAGACAGCCCTATATAAATAAACAAATGCTTAAGACTGTCCTTTGATTTTTGATAAATCCGGATGGGGGGGAGGCTGTTGCAATCATCATTTATCCGGATTTTAAATTATGCTCTATATACAATATTTCCATTAACAATTGTGAAAAGAACATTTGATTTTTTCACAGAAGACATAGGCTCAGTGAATATGTTACGATCAAGTACAATCATATCTGCATATTTTCCGTCATCGAGGGAACCGAGTTTATTTTCCATACCCACACTTTTGGCTGAATTAAGAGTATAGCATCTCACAGCTTCTTCTATCGTAAGTGCTTCAGAAGGCATATATCCTCCTTTTGGATTTCCGTCATTGGCCCTTCTTTCGACAGCTCTGTATATCTGATCCATAGGATTCATGGAACTTGCAGTATAATCAGTTCCAAATGAGACATTTACGCTGGTATCTAAAAACGACTTGAGATGCCATAATTCTTTTTGTACTTCTTTGTCATAGACCATAAGATATGGATTATCTTTCCATTTTTGTGTCGGAGCAAGAAAATCAGGTGTAAGATTTAGGGATATTCCCAGTCTGGCAGGTCGTGATATATCTTCAGCGGCGACTGTATCGCAGTGCTCTATACTAAAGGTATTATTCATTTTTATGCCCATAGATGCCGCATTTTCATAGGTGTCAAGAACCATTCTAAATGCAGCATCTCCACAGCAATGTGTATGCATTGCCAGACCATGTGAATCGGCAAGTTGTATATAGTTTAAAAGCTGCCGCATGGTCCAGAAAGGCTTACCAACAATATTAGTGTTTTTGTATGGAGTTAGCATATAGGCAGTCATTCCGGCTCCGGTTCCATCCATAAATGCTTTCAATGCGTTAAGGTGAAACATGTCACTATTCATTAACTTTTTTCCATATTCAATGGATGAATCGGTAGCTTTTTCTGCATCAAGAGATGCAAATATGCGGACATTTAACAGGTTGTTCTGTTCAAATTTTTTTATATATTTATACATTTCACAATCGGCGGTATAAAAATCCATATCATTTATTGATGTGACACCATATTTCGTCCAGACATCAAGCATGGCCCCTACCGTCTTATCAGTAGTTTTAACACCGTATTTAATAGTGATATCCATTGCGACCTGATCACTTAGCAGACCGGTAGGATTACCGTTTTCATCGACAGAAATCATTTCGGGATGGCCATTACTTATAGTGGAAATGGTTTCTTTATTTATGCCTGCTTCTTCCAATAGATATGAGTTGACCCATACTTTATGTATGTCCAGGTCTACAGCCATGAATGGTTTGTCAGGAATTACAGGATCAATATCCCGCTTTGTAGGCATTGTTCCATCCCAATTGGCTGCATACCACTTTTCCGCACGTATGCAATCAGCGTCTTTATGTGTTTCATAGAAAGATTTTATCATATTGACGCATTCTGATATGGATTCGGCTGTACTTAGATCGACTTTTGGGGCATATGCCATCATATGTGTATGTCCATCTATAAAACCGGGCATGAGAAGCTTGTCATCAAAGTCTATAATTTGAGTGTCCGGAGATATATAATAATTTAAATTTTCATTATCTGTAACAGATATGATTTTTTTTTCGGATACGGCAACGCCACCTGATAACATGCCATGTGTTACAGTATATATGTTTTTACTCTTAAATATTTTATCTGCTTTCATAATATTACCTCTTTTTTGATAAGTTGCTGATTTAAAACTATATTAATTTAGTTTAAAAAGCAAAACCGGCTATCAGATACATTGCTATGGCAAAAATTCCACCAATAGCAGCATATGGAAGCATCGCTTTTACCTGTACCATGTTGTTTACACCAGTGCCGACAGATGTCATGAAAACAGCATCGGCATACATACAGCAATGACTGCCGAATGCAACTCCAGACATTATAGCTCCAACTATTATTGCGGGATTTACGCCCATTTTTACGGCCATTGGAACAAATATAGGAATTGTAAGAACTACCAATGCCCAAAAGTTTGCCGTTACATACGCTAAAAAGGCTACTGCGAGAAACACAATAAGCGGAAGCAGCTGAGGTGTTATATTTTCAGAGCAATATTTAATTACAAGATCTGAAAAGCCCATATTACTTAATGCCAGATTCATAATAAAAGCAGCAACGACTACAAGATTAATTTCGGTCATGCTCTCTGCACCACGTTCCACGCATTCGAAAAATTCTTTGAATGTCATGGTTTTGGTTGTAATGTATAGAATCCCCTGGACTACAAGTGTTGCCATAAGACCTGCAACAAGATTAATGTTGAATATAATAGTTACCACAACAAGAACTACCATAGGAATTATGAAAAACCATGGATTACCTTTTTCATTTGAGACAGGGATTTCTTCGCTTGTGCTTTTGGATATCTCATCCAGTGTATCACCTCCTGAATTGACACGCTCATATGCCTTTTTCATATTCCCTATTTTAGGCATAATTCCGAGTGCTAAAAGAAGGCAGCATATGATGGCGGCAATAGGATAAAACATAAAAGGTATTGCCTGGATATATATTTTATTTCCCATACCGGTATCATTAAGTGTACTAATAGCACATGCAGCCCAGCTTGTGATCGGAAGCATAACACAAACACATGCTCCCATGCTGTTTACGGTGTATGCAAGATGTTCTCTTGGAATCTTTTGTTTATCTGTTATTCCTATCATAGTAGTTGATACGGCCAGTGCGTTCAGATAATCATCAATAAATACAATTACTCCGAGAAGCCATGTTAAAAACATCGATTTTTTTGATGAATTTGCAAGTTTATTCATTATTTTGGAAAATCCGGTCATTGCTCCGGATTTTTCGAGTAGTTTTATCATTGCTCCGGCAAGTACTGCAAATATCAATATATATTGAAGGGTTGAGTTTCCAAGGACTTCATATATATGATCAATAAATCCTGTAAAAAATGTACCCTTACATTCAATTACTACGGCAAGAAATGCAGCGCATATCATTGAAAATAACAGATTACGTGATATAAATGCTACTATGACAAGTAAAATGATAGGTATTAACATTATAAGTATCTTCATAAGCCATTCCTCCTTATGCCATTGCCGGACTGTCCCACAATTTAAGTTTTGTGCCGATCCCCATACTTAAAGCATTTCGGTATATTTCATATCCCCATGCTGCATCCTCAACAGGCATGCCACCGGTTGTAAATAGTATTATGTCATCATCATTTTTACGTCCTTTTGTTTTCCCGGAAACTATATCCCCCATTTCTATTATTTTATCTGTAGTCATTTTTTTATCATGAATAAGATCCAGATAATATGCACCGAGCATTTCAAGTTTTGGATAATAGGGGTATTCATATTCATCATGCCAACATTCCCACATCTTCCAGTTATCAACCACATTTACGGCTTTATTTAAGATAAAATCATCTGCTAATTTTATTGTTGCAGGTAATAAAAGCAGAGCACCTTTATTGAGCCATTCTTCTTTTATTTCAGGATCGACAGTGGAACCGGATGTTGCTACACATATTATATCCGCACCTCTTACGGCGGCTTCATGAGTATCTTCAATAATATATTCTTTATCAGGAAAATAATTTTTCATATAAGCTATGAAATTTTCAGAGGTTATACGTCTTCTACCGCATACTTTTACTGTATTGATCCCCTGCACGGATTCAAGAACAGCTCTTATAGCTGTTTTTCCCATTACACCCGGACCGATAACACTGGCTACATGAGCATCATTTTTTGCAAGAAATCTGGCGGAAACACCAGGAACGGCTCCGGTTCTTATTGCGCTTAGTAGATTCGCTGACATATATGCAAGCGGTGCGCCGGTATCTTTATCGTTTAATGTATACATAAGGATTGAACGGGGAAGACCTTTTTTAATATTTTCCTTGTTTGAGCCGTACCATTTTTCACCACAGACTTTGAAACGTCCACCAAGATATGAGGGCATCGCCATGAATCGTCTGTCAGGTCCTGTTTTTGGCATTCCCTCGAATTTTGGATTTTCCGGAAAATCAATCATTATGCCATGGGAATTATGATTTTTACTGCCCATTATATAATCGCCTTTTCCAAGTAATTCAAACATTTCAGTCATTACATCAACGCATCGTCCCATGTCAGTGACACCTGCTTTTATCATATCTTCTTCATTTAAAAATAAGAATTCTACTTTTGAACTGTTTTCCATATTTATACCTCCTGATATGAAGCTGATTTACGAGTTGATATACAAAAAGGTGAGTGACAATGTTTTTACATTTATGTAACACCATTGTCACTCACCTCTTGGTTGATGACTTTATTATAAATAATTTAAAATTTCTGCATAGGAAAAAAACGAACAGAATTTTATAAGATAATATAAAATATCTTATATTAAATCATATAATATCAAGTTTGTTATTATATACATCACTGCGGACAAATTCATAATATTCCTTAGGAGTTTCATTAATATATTTTCGGCATGATCTTATCATATGTGATTCATCATAATAATCACAATCCATAGCAATGTCCATAAAACTTATCTGGGGGCTGTTATGCTCCTGCATTTTTTGGAGAAGATATTGAAATTTAATTATTTCTGAAAACTTTTTTGGGGTCATGCCATAGTTGGCTTTAAAAACTTTTGTTATATAACGGTCTGAATAACCTGCATCATCAGCTATCATCTTTAATGGCTTACATCCATGGTTATATACAATTTCATTTCGGATATAATTTTTCAGATCATGATCGTAATCTGTGTCAATCATATATTTGCGATAATATTCTTCCATAAATGTCTTAATCTGAACACAAAAATCTGTTGTATTGACAATGGCATCAAATGACTTTTCATCATGCATAAGTTCCTCAAATATTATATCTTTTGTGATTATCTCTGAGAATGATATAGATTTAAATTTGGGGATAAAGCCGGGCAGAAAGCGCACACCAAAATAACGATTTCCTAATTTGAGTTTAAGCGGACGTGGCGAAAATCCGGTTCCACAGAGTACAATGTCCGGATTTTTCGAATCAAGGCAATACATTATATCTACACAATCATCAGGAATACCCAATGCTGATATATCCATATCATCAGCTATAAAAGAATAGAAATGTGATATTCCAAAATTATTGATAACGTACTTTTTATAATGATGAGTTGCATTTAGAAAAAACGGCTGTCTTGGTAAAATTAGTTCTTTGTCATCCATATAGAATTCTCCTTATATTACTATTTAGATAAACAAAAAGATGCCACACTTAAATGTGACATCCTCGTCTGTGAAAATAATTTATTTTTCGATATATAATACGCTTTTATGAACAACTTGTAAAAAATTGCTTTGCATCGTGGACACCAAGCTGATACAATCGTTCAAGTTTTGCAGGATCCTTTTCTGTTTTACTTATTTTGATATGTTTAGATGGTCGTATAACTTCAGCGATTTTTTGATCTTCTAATTCTTTTAAATGACGTATCTGTTCATTATACATGATATGCCTGTTTGCAAATTTTTCATAGAATTCAGGATAGTGCCATTTATATACGGAAGTAAGTATTTTGGGCATAGGCTTTTTTACGTAATCTGCAGGTTTGGTTAAAATAACAACCAAATGATCGTACCCCAGGTCAAGCATCTTCTGATAGGGGATACTATCGGTAACAGCACCATCCAGATACAATTCCTTTCCAAGCCGTACGGGTTTTGAAACAATAGGCATTGAACCAGATGCGCGCAATACATCCATCTGGTCAAATACGCTTTTTATTTTGATATATTCGGGATTTCCGGTTTTTATATTTGTAACAACCGCCCAAAAGGGAATATCTGATTTCTGAAATGTAGCATCATCAAATGGATCCAGTTGATGTGGAACAATATTGTATGCATATTCGGTATCAATAATATTACCTGTTTTAAGCAATGGTTTAAGTCCAAGATAATTTTTATCACTATTATATTTTTTGTTGTAACGTATAACTCTGCCGGGCTGCTTAGAAAGATAATTTACACCAAATAATGCGCCTGCTGACACACCAATAATTGCATCAAACTTAATATTTTTTTTCATAAAGACATCTAATACACCTGCTGTGTACATCCCACGCATAGCGCCACCCTCTAATACAAGAGCAGTTTTATGTTTTATTTCAGTTGATTTTGTCATAAATTTTCCTTTCAAACAGTTAATGAATCTATTTTAAAAATGATACTTTATCATCTTATATATCATAAGATACAAGATGTGTTTAGCTTAAAATATGTACATTTAATATATAAGCTTGAAATATTTTTAAATCATAGCGGCTATATTAAATGAAAACCGATCTGTATTTTATAATAGCCCGACATACATAGCAATCAAGACAACAATAAGTATTGGATAAGCAATAGATAGTATTCCAAGGAATATTGAATTTTTTCGTATTCGTTTATTTTTCCGATAGGAGTATATTATGGAAAACAGAGTCAATATCCAAAGTATAATCAGTAATGTTATAATAATAAGTGTAGACATATGTTTCCTCTTTTCATTATATTAAATGAATCTCTGCAAGGCTAGTATACTACTTTGTTATAAGAAATAATACATATTTTTTTACAATTCTGTTCCAAAATTTCCCCCGCAAAAAAAACAGCCGCATTTTTTGCAGCTGTTTTTTTTATTGCTTTAATGCACCAGATGTGTATGGATCTTATGCGTTATTGCCGGGTTGTTACCGCCTGAATATAATGATGCTGTTGATTGTTTATAATCTGCATTCTTGTAAGCATTTTCAATCGTTTTGATTTCTGTTATCTCATAATACTTGTTAGCTTCGCACCATGTATTTGTCGGAGTAAGGAATCCGATCGATCTTGCCGGGTCTACCTTATTAGGATTGCCAGACATTGCATAATCATCGTCCAGATACAGCGGCACTTTAAATGCATAATCATAAGTCCTTGAACATCCTGTAGCATCGTATACCACGTCAAATGGTGTTGATGATGGTCTTAGATCAAGTCCTAACTGATCATTGCAATTATTTGGCACACCTGCTGTGACAAGTGCATCTCTTGTATTAACTATTGTTCCAAGTTTATTTCCTGAATCTGCCTTTGCAATACCTTCTGTTGCTTCAAGCCTGTTGTAATCCAACAGTGCTGCTTTCTGGACTTTGCCAGGGAAGCTGACTGATTAACTGCTTATGTTCAAATCTTCCATATTCTACGGGCCACTTTGAAATTAAATCAATAACTGTAACATCCTTATAAATGTCATTGCTATTGAAAAATACCATTGTATCCAAAATATTATTTCGACGTGTAAAATTAAGTATCTTACCCGTTAAACACTCAATTATTCCAGCAAGACCATCAATACCACATAATTCATCTTTTGCTACAAGATAACATGGAGTGTCAAAATACGCTTCCATGATAGCCCGAACTAAATTCATAGATAATCCAAATTCATTCACCCCTCATCAGTTATTACCAGTTTACAATTATTGCAATCATAATAATTTCCATTTCTGACTATATTCTCAAAAATAGAATAATTAAAATGAACTATCCCATTTATATCCGGCAATGCTTTTTCTACTACTGTAATCTTTTCTTCATTAAGCATTAATGTTGCTGTATTCCGAATCCCTGTCTCATCGAATATCTTAATTATCAGATCATTCATTTCTTTTTTCTTACTGAAATCATTTACTTTACATTCTCCTGCCAAATAATAATTATCTCCCATGCTAATTTCTCCTTCTGTTTTGATACGCCAATTTATTAATCAATAGTTTCAAATCGTCTTCCCAATTTCTTATTTTATTATAATAAACACATCCAAATATTTCACTAAACCTAAGGTTGACACTTGAACACAGTATGACTGGTACCTTTAATTCCTGATCTATCACTTTTTGAATGATCAACTCTCCTGATGCTTCTTCCCTGCCCCCTGCTTCCCTTGGATAATACATATCCGTGATGATCAGATCATATGGTTTCCCTGCATCTTCAGCATTTTTTATTGCTTTACAACCATCCTCATAATTTTTCTCCCAGTATACTGTATTTACTCCGCAGCTAGTTAAAACCTTACATATGCCATTGTGTTTAAATGTATCATCTTCTATATTTAATACTTTCATGATGTTCCCCCCTCGCTGATATTATATTCATAATATCAGCATGCAAAAGAAAGAACAACATTATAATAGGTAGAAACTCGTTTTCAGATTGGATACTGTCAGTAACTACCTTTTGTTACATATTTAATTTTTACATTATTTTGTGATTAAACTGATTTATACAAATCATTTTAGTTGATATTTGGACTTCGTATTTTCATTTTAAATTCCTCCATTTTTATCTTTCATATATATAGTGTATGAAATTTAAAATTTGTCCAAAATAAATTGAAATTTTTTTGATTTGTAAATGATATTCTGTGTCTGACTATTTCTCTTATATATTTTTTTCGATATCATTCTGTTATTTGAATTTCGGCATTTGATTTTTTTTACCACAGTTTAATAAGCACTACTCCGTCCATTTCCGCATTGCCTGCATATTGTTGTTTTTTATTATATGCCCGTGTAAGTTTTAAAGAATTTAAAAAGTGGTAGAACAAACTACATCTTTTAAGATAGTTGTAGCGTGTATACAACTATTTCTTTTCCACCTTACATTTCACATATTGCATCTCAAGGGTTCACTTTCAAAAAACATTTTCTAAAATTGATCTTTTTTAATATCATTTGACGCAATGGTAGTTTTGAATATCTATCTATTGATATTTATTTGTTGATAATTAGACAGTGATACTAAACGCCGAAAAGCATAATCAGTATAATTTAACTCCAAACACATAAGTAATACTCATTTATATTCCACAACTAATCATCTACACTTACATCATACAATCCACATTTTAAGCACGCTTTTTAAATCAATACTTTTACGTTATTAAAAAAGAGCGGGTACCACATATGATACCCGCTCTTCTTTGATATTTACTTCTAAATATTAACAGCATTTTGCAATCTCATACTAGGTAAAATCATGTATCCCTCAGCCTTACTTTATCATATAACTTATCCACTTCTGCCTCATATACTGATTTAGTATTGTCATCAAACAGAACCCATTCAACCAGATCGAACTTTTCTGGATTTTCCTGTAAAAATCTATTTATTGTATTTACCGCTATCTTTGCTGCCAATTCAACCGGAAAACTGTAAACACCAGTGGATATAGAAGGAAATGCTATATTTCTGATTCCATTGTCCATTGCAAGTTTCATAGAATTATAATAACAGTTTGCCAGAAGCTCATCTTCACGACTTGTACCACCATTCCATATCGGTCCAACTGTATGGATCACATACTCACATGGCAGATTATATGCCTTTGTTATCTTTGCTTCTCCCGTCTCGCATCCATGAAGCGTTATGCACTCCTCGAGCAGCTTTGATCCTGCGGCTCTATGAATTGCGCCATCTACACCACCGCCACCAAGAAGTGAATTGTTTGCTGCATTTACGATTACCTGTACATCTATTACTTTTGTAATGTCACCTTTTACAGTCTTAATTCTGTACATTGTTTTAATATTCCTTTTCTATCTTGTCATCTATTCCATACATTCGTTTAAATATATCAAGGTCTGCCTGATTTCTAATCAGCATAACCTCTTCTATCTTCCCCGTATGGATGTCTTTAAAACCGGCTACCTGCTCACCATTACATATACTTGCCTTAATTACAGGCTTTTTATTTTCTTTATCATATATCTTTGTAACCGTCTTTTTCTTAAATATTCCCACTCTTAAGCACCTTCTTTCGGCTCCACTATCGATACTAGTTTTTCTAAAAACTTGACAAAGAGTATATCATCCTCATATGTACGCTTTCTTTGGTCTTTAATATCTGTACTTTTTCCTCTAATTTATATCAGCTGTGCTTCGCCTGTGTACGCACTTCTATAAGATTTCCCGATGGATCATAAAATCTCATCATCTTTTGTCCACCTGCCAGCTCTGTCAATTCAGTCTGAACCTTCACAAAAATATTATTTGAAGCAAGTTTATCAGCCAGTCCTTCAACATCATTATCTTCAAAGTACAGTTCCGTCGTATTATTGAATGGTATTATATCTCCCTCAATCACATCCGCCCATAATTTTGCATCCTGTAATACGAGTCCTTCGGATAATATTACATTTCCTTCCTGTTTCACAATTACCTGCAATCCAAATATTTCTTTATAAAAACGAATAGATTCTTCCATATCATCAACTACTATCAAAACATTTTTCAATTTCATAATTTATTTTTATTCCTCTCCAGATCTCTTTTGATCCATGTCATTATAACATCCACAAGATAATCCTGTTGTACCTGACTCAATTCTTTCCCCGGCTGCATTTTGTGCCATTTTCGAATGCATTCTCTGCAGCATGTTGCTGTTGCATGTTGAGCTAAAAATACCGGATGTCCTCTCATAGGCGTTTGCTTTCCATCATTAGGAATATACGCAGGAGCCTCTCTTTTGGCAATAAAATCCTTTGCATGCAGTCTTATAGTATCAAGCCCCTTTTCATTTATATAATTAATATCTTTTTGTTTTAAATGAAAGCTGCTTCTAAATTTGGAGTTATCAAGCTTATTAAATGGTTGATCGTACCATTCTTCTTTTGTCATAATACATTCCTTATATTTAAAGATAAAAAAATCCAGCTCAAAGAGCTGGAACCCCCATAGTCTCCTAAAAGACATTCTTTTTTGACTTGGTTCTATTATATCATTTTGCACGAAGTAATACTCACCAAATACGCATAAATATTTTGTGCAACTTATACAATAAAGGTATCGTAATTTTATAAACTTTGGTAACACTTATTCTTATATGCATGATATTATTTTTTCGTAAAAACCCCCAATACATTATATATTTTTACTATACCCCATAGTAAAATACCTTCTCCTAAAAAGACAGTAGATCGAATGACTGTCTTTTTTTATTTTATCAGCTTACTTTTGGGATAATACGAATTTATTTATTACCATTACTATTCCATCGTGATCATTATCCGCAGTAATATAATCCGCATTGTCTTTAACCAGCTCAACAGCATTCCCCATTGCCACACCAAGTCCTGCAGATTTTATCATAGAAAGATCATTATAACTGTCTCCTACTGCGATTACCTGAGACATTGATATACCGAGCATATCCGCCAGTCTTTCGATGCTTTTACTTTTATCTACATCCTTATTCATAAATTCTAAAAAAAATGGTTTTGATATTGTCATATACATGGTGTTATTTATTTTTTCTCTCCACGCTTTTTCGATCTTAGCCAGCTTATCCGGATGCTGTAACACAATTGCTTTTACTACATCGTCAGATACATATTTTTTAAAGTTATCAGGTACTAATATATCCATGCCAGTAATCTGTTTTTCTATATCTGTATACTCATTTGCTTTAGATGCTATTATATAATCTCCAACATACGTCTGAATATATGCACCTGATTCTATTGCCATATCAAAAAGATTATATAACTGTTCTCTTTTTATGTTACATGCATACAATTCTTTTCCCAACTTACAATCTACTATTCTGGCACCATTATATGATATAATATATCCACTATTTTCTGATAAACATAATTCATCAGCAATTTTTCTTATTCCATAAGTGGGTCTGCCTGAGGCAAGAACAATTATTATCCCATTTTTTTGTGCTCTAAGTAAATGCTCCTTTGTAGATTCTGAAATGGTTCTATCACTCTTTAATAATGTATCATCAAGATCCAACACCAACATTTTATAATTTATCATGAGCTATATACTCCTTCTCATTTGCATATTATTCTATAGGAGTATATTACATATTACGAAAATTTTCTACATATTATCAGCTTTTTACAAGAAAAATAAGCATTTAATTTGTCAACCTGTATTCAAGATAGGTTGACATTTGGCTTTTTCGATAATTATGTGCTTTTTTTGTTTCTTTCATCCATTATCCGACATTTTATTTATCTTAATTTATATATGTCTTTTTATGCATTCCTTCGATCTTTATTGTCTATATTTACTTTTACAGTTGTTGTTATGGAAAACGTATTGTAAGTAGTGCACAATATGTTGAATTATATCTTGCACTTATTTTATTTTTTGCAAGTTATATTTCATTTTCAAATATATTCTATATAAAATATTACTCAATTAATCCCGTTTTCCATAATTTATCCTAACAATATTTATACGGTTAGCGTAACATAAATTATTACAAAAAATCGTATATCCCATGGTAGCAAACACAGAATATACGATCAAATTTATTGTTATTTTAATAGAATTTTTTCAAGTTCATCGTTATCAACATCTCTCTGGTTGAAATTATTAAATGTATTTTTGGATTTTGCTGGCTGCTCTTTATATAATCCATTCTGCAATAATTTGCACAAATAAGATGTCTTAGATTTAATATCACTGCTTTCAAATGTCTTCGTGATTGCAGCTGTTAATTTTTTTATATCACTATTTGTTTCATCATATACAACATATATTTTTTCTATATCCTTATCAGAAAATCCAAAACCTTTTAATAGACCAACAACCGTATTATCTTTTACATCAATTATTTCTTTTTGATTACTTAAATCATTTTGTTCAATTTTTGCGGTATCATATATATCATATACATGAAATCTTACATGTGTAAATGATTTTCCAGTCTTCAAAAGTTCATAATCAAACTGTATATCTGAATTTGGCAAATTATTTATCTCCTCTTTTGCCTCATCCAGTATACGTCTTCTGACATCTGTTGCTCTATACGAACTAGGATATGTAAGTAAGTTTTGAAGTTCTTCCAATGTAAATGTAAAAACTCCTGGTACTGCATCGGGATATGCTCTATATTTTTTTCTGCTTTCTAATATATAATACAAATTTCTTGCATATTTTCCTATTATGCTGCTACTGATCTCAATTGAATAATGAGCTCCATGCATAATTGTAGATGATAAAGTAAGCAGCTTGAAAAAAGGAGTTGGTATTATAACAATATGCGCATTGTCCGGCTTTCCCTTTTTCTTACAATCCTCCGCACTATTATAATCACAAAGTAACCACCAGCTGATCTCCATTGGCTCTGCATCATCTGCTTTCCCCGGTATATCAATAAGTAATGGTTTCTTTTTCAATTTATCAAAATCTTTCTTAAGTATTCTGTATATGTATTTTTCATCATTATACCCGATATGCTTTACTATATCTTTTATATAGATTTTATATGCATTATCATCCGGATTAGTAGATATTACACCGGTTATAATATCAAAAATAGTATTTTCCGCCGGGGAATATTGTTGCCTGTTTTTAAAAATGATACTATCACATCTGAATCCGATATCTTCTCCACCTTTTTTTAATGGATTATCATTGCTTTGGATCGACAGAATCATTTTTAATGCATAATCAGCGTTATGTTCAAAGTTATCATAAAACTTGGCTTCATCCCATAATATGATCTCATTCTTATCAAAAGTGACAGGAAGTCCACTCTCATCCACGACATCATTTTCCTCTCCTACGGATGAATCTATAACAAAATCGTTATTTTCATCAAAATTCATAGAGATTTGATTATCTGTCTTCTTTTTTCGTTTATTAATAATATTTCCCTTTTCATCGTAAATGTTATCTGAACTATCTCTTTTATAAGTAGCCATATTATTATCCTTTCATAAAAGTGCAGTATACTAATCCATTGCACATTTACTATTATCGGTGACAAACGAAATAATGTCAACCACCTTAAAAGTGTAATATCTGCCACTTTTATATATTTTTCCTTATTTGCAGTGTAAATTCTGTCACTTTTATATTATATTTCTTTATTTTTGTATTTCACATATACTTAATTTCTCTAAAGTTCTTTTATAAAGTGTACCTGATGTCACTTTTATATTTACAACTTCCTAAATGCCCTATTTATCATACTTTATTAAATGTTTGCTTCATCTTATTTTATTTAAAAGTGTACAAATTTACACTATACAAATTATAAAAGTGACATATTCCACACTTCTTTCTTTTAAAAGTGACAATTTTTACACCTCTGTGACAATATCGCTCATAATACAGTGTAAATCATGTCACCTTTTTTTCATTTTCTTTTCTATTTTACCCTAAAGGTGTATCTTTTAATATAATTGTCACCTTTAAGTGGAAATTTTGTCACATAATGTGGAATGCTTGTCACATATTTGTGGACTTTCTATCATACATCTGTGGACTGCATGCCACTTTTAAGTGTAATTTTCGTCACTGTACAAGTCCGGAAAACCTTGATTTTAAAGGCTTTTTTCATATATCCTTATACATATATACAATAACTATATTTTATATATTTCTCTGAGAAATAAAAAAACAGGATAAGATATTTTCCTATCCTGTCATAATTTATTCAATTATATCATCTAAACGTTCAAATAATGTATTCAAAAAATCATTTTTAGATCTATAACCCAATTCTTGTGTAAATCTTTCCACATTTGCATATGCAGCTTCTGTCAAAAGAACGCTTAATTTTCGGTCTTTTAGCTTTTTTTCTGTGGCTCTTAAAGACGGACGTTTTTTACGCTCTATATTTCCTTCGGTGACAAGATTTACACTAGATTTTGTGTTTTCATTATTTATAGATGCAACTTCTTGATGTGGTGGAACGTATGTATTTGTCTCTATTTTAGCTGATTCTGTAATGTTTTCAGTGTAAGAGGTCTCTTTTTGTTCGCTATTTCCGGAGAATTTAGCTAAAGTTGCATTTTCAATTATTGGCTGTGAATCATGAATTGGTGGAGCAGATGTCACATTAACCTCGGATTCGACAAGTTTTTCTTCATGGTTTTCTTTTTTTTCAGCTGAAGTTGAAGTATCCGGATCTTCAGCTATGATATTTTCCTCAGTTAGGCTGGTATCAGTTAGGTTAGCATCAGTTAAGCTAGTATCAGTAGAGAACTTATCGGAGAGTTCTTTTTTATCTTCAGTTGTAGTTTCCGGTTCAATAGAGGAAGACTTTGGATCGACAGTTTTTTCTTTGTCAGAATCGTCTTCTAATTCGTTTACGATTGCATCAACAATTGTTTCCTGATCCTTTTGAAGTTTTATCCTACTACTGTTAGCCTGATTGGCTTTCATTAATAATTCTCTTCTGGATGCCATAATTAATCTCCTATTCTCTTTAAAATTGTTTCAGCAATGTCATAGAAGCTACGGGCTAGTGGATTTGACTTGTAATCTTCACAGATTGCTGTTTTTAAAGTTTTAACTTCTGATGCTATGATAAGTTCCTTTGCAATAGCTATAAAAGGTTTTGGATCAGGCATATCTTTTATGTGATCAGATAATTGTTCAAAGGCTATATCATACATATTTGAACGTCTATAAAAGTTAAGAATATAACCGATGATTTCAGCGTGACTCTCTTTATTTCGGCTATTCACAAGTTTGTACACATCCTCTTCCATTTCGTATACAAGTTTTATAGAAGCGCTGTCTGCCATGGTAGGAATTACAACATAATCTGCAGCTATTTCTGTCATTGTAAGCAATACGGATCTGGAAGGGGCATTATCTATGAATATATAGTCATATTCATCGTTTATGAGGCTTATAATATCCGCAAGTAAGTAGACATCATCTCTTTCAATAAATTCGATAGGCGCCTTAGATAACGATTTTGATCCAACTATCACATCAAATAATCTATGGTGCTGGATGGCATCGTTTATTGAGCATTGAGCCTTTAAGACCTGGTAAATAGTTTTATCTGTAGCAAGGTCTGCACCGATATTCTCTCCCAATGAACTGTTTTCGTCCATATCTATAACCAGTACTCTTTTATGGGTTATATTTCGTATTGCATTTGCTATTTCTACAGTGCAGGTACTTTTCCCAACGCCACCTTTGGCCGATGATATTGCTATTGTTTTTGCCATTACTCATAGTCTCCTTTTTAAAAACGATACTCTCTTATAGTATAAAAAATAATATATTATATAAGAGCATTTATAATTTGTTTCATATGAAAAAATATTTGATTCTTTAATTTGAGTTTCTTTATAGATAATACTACAAAAATGAAAAAAAATCAAGATTTTATAAGGTAATATCTTTTATAAAATATAGGTTCTTAAATTATATCATATAAAGTGTATGTTATAATATTTTTCATAAGATACACAATTATATATTAAAAAATACATTTAGAAAGTTCAGATATGATAATTGAT
>OLQH01001309.1_pt1 | contig 20234 bp, 17 predicted proteins | sample 1672671 | NCBI WGS metagenome assembly OLQH01 (sample SAMEA3136712, study PRJEB25190) | human gut metagenome
CTTCTTCCGTCCAGGTGGGAAGGATGGCTTGTGCAACTGCTTTACCATCATCACGGTCATTAATTTTCCTTTGCCGCTCACATCTTCTTCAATAGAAGTACGAAGATAAACTTTTTTTGTTGTTTGGGCTAAAAGAGATAGCATATTGGTAAACACTTTTGGTGTTGTATATGCACATTCTATAACTTCGACATCCTGCTCATGCTCTTCGATTAACAGATAACCGCATGGTTGTTGATCTTCTTCATAGACATACAATGTCTGTTGCCACAAGTCAGCATAAGGAAGAAATTGTTGAATAAAGTAATCCTTATCACGAATGCGATAGCCCTCTTTGTCTTTTGTATAAGTCTGATAGATGTCCACAAGCGCCGATATTGTAAACTGTGTAGTCAGTTTACCTTTTTCTTCATCTTGTAAATATGCCTGCTTATCCAATTTCCAACGTTTGCCCATATAAGTTTCCACAAAGCCGCTTGATTTGTAAATTTCCCAATCATATGCCTGCAGCAAAATGAAGTTTGCCGATGCATAGGGCTCTTTTTGTAAGACACTATGCAGCAATTGTTTCATATAGCCACAGCCTTCATATGCTTTTTGCGTAGCGACACCGACAACGAAATAGACACGTTCTTTTTTCCCATCCAGAGAAATGTCCATCGGACGTAACTGCAACATAGAAATCAGTTCCTGTTGACTTGTTAACAGCCAGGTATTTTCTTCATGATAAAAATGCGTAAAATAGTATTGGCTGGATGCCTTAGTTTCATCCGCAAAGCTTGTTTCCCATAATTGCATAACGGCATCTTTCCAATGGGCATCCGCCTGATGAATCTTTAAGGGTTGATAACAACTGCCAAACTTTTGAATCTTATATACGGGCTGCATGTCACTCTTGGCTTTACGCAGTTCCGGAAGTCCCATATCATCTTCTCTGTTTAGGTAACGGATGGTATCCGGAAGGGTTTCTAAATAGCATTTCAAAATAGCGATATATAAACCACGATATGCGCGATTTGCTTTTTCCACATGAATTTGTACCATATCTTCAGCCAATCGTGAGGTAATCGAAAAGGCTTCTAATTGATTATCTATGTAAATACATCCGCCTTCTACAGGTAATTGTTCCCAATATTGAAACAAGAGCTCAATGCCGATGATTTCAGCGTCGATTGTTTCATACTCTTCTTCCTTTTTGGTTGCTTTCCAACGCTTTAAAAAAGCCATAACATGAGGAATATCTTCGCGTGTTAAAGGTTTATAATAATACCTTCCTTCATATAGCTTTTCAAAAGCATGAAAGTGATTACGACGTTTCTGCATTTTCTTACCGGATAAAGTTTGTTGCTGCATGCGATCATATACATAATCGCGTGCATTATAACAATCCCAAATTAAAAACGCTTGAGGATATTCCTTTGTGAGCCAATTTTTAAACTCCTTGGTCATTGAATGCACCTCAAAGGCGATATGCAATTGCTCACTGCGCTTTGCAAGCATTTCTAAGGCTTCTTTACGGTAAGACAAGGCACAATATGGCATAAGCCATACAGGCTCATGATGCGGCATTTTCGTATATACCAATGCAAAGTTTTCGTATGTTTCAAAATAGGCCTCATAGCGATTAGACCACATCAGCAACGTCATAGCGTTTGAGTTATATTCACGGTAATCAGCTAGCGCGATATAGGGTTGTAATTCTTTCCAATTTTCAATCGTTAGTTTTTTCATAAAACCTCTCTCATTATTACTATGGTATATTATAGCGCGGTCATCATAAAAAACAAGAAATTTGCTTATAGCAGCGACTTGCTACTTTGTGTATAAGCATTCACCTTTTTGGAATTCTTCCAATAAACGACGATAATCATCCGCAAACTGACTATGTTTACGCCATAAAAATGTAATGTCATGATGCAAAGGCATGCCTTTTAAAGGAAGGATGACCAGACTGCCTTCGGCAATCTCTCTTTTAGCGGTGTTTTCATAAAGAAACGTAATGCCACAGCCTTTCACAGCAAGTTCTTTAATCAGATGAACACTGCCGATTTCCGTATAGGCAGTGAAATCATGTATGGCAATATTCTGCTCTGCTAAATAGCGTTCTAGGATTGCTCTGGAGCCGCTGCCCTCTTCACGTAATAATAATGGACAAGTTAGAAGATCTTCCAGCGTCGTAAGGCTTTGCCAATGTGGAAAGGATGGGGCACAGACCGCAAGAAACGGCTCTTTGCGATAACAGATAGCATCATAAGCATCTTTTGCATAATATCCTTCCACAAAAGCGACATCTAATTTTCCTTGATCAATGCTTTTTAATAAAGTTTTGGTGTTATCAATCGTTAAGGTAATGCTGCGGTTTGGATGTTGTTTTAAATAACTGGCAAAGGCATCTTGCAATAACCCTTCGGCAACACTTAAGGTAGCTCCAATGGCTAAAGGAGCCTCTGTTGGTTGTTTCATTTTTATCATTAATCGTGTTTCATCATGCTGTTGTGTTTGCATGGCATTTAAAAGTAGTTTTCCGGCATTTGTTAAATTTAATTTCTTTCCTGTAAACGTAAATAAGGCACATCCATAATGTTGTTCCAAATAATGAATATGCTGCGACACAGCCGGTTGCGTAATGTGCAAACGCTCTGCGGCCTTTGTATAATTCATTTCTTCACATACCGTAAGAAATGTCTGCATACGAAAATCAAGCATCCTAACACCTCCTGTTCATAATTGCTGTATCTTTATTATAACATTCTTTACATACACCTAAAAGAAGGGCTAAGCTTATCTTTTAAGAAAGATATAAAAGTAAGCAAAAAAACCACCCTAGTGGTTTTTAAGTAGTTTTAGGCAGGAACAATTTCCAACCAATAGCCATCCGGATCTTCAATAAAATAAATGCCCATCGCTTTATTTTCATAACAAATACATCCCATATCGGCATGTTTTGCATATGCCTGTTGGAAGTGATCACAAGAAAAAGCAATGTGACTTTCGTTTTCTCCTAAATCATAAGGTTGTGGATGTTCTTTTAACCATGTTAATTCCAATTGGAATTGGTGAGTATCATCTTCCAGATAAGTTAATTGAAAAGAATCATCTTCTGCTTTTTTAATCGCCGCCACATGCAGCCCTAAGGCTTCTTCATAAAAAGCAACACTTTTTTCAATATTCGTGATATTGATATTACAATGGATTAATTTAAAATTCATAAGCTAGCTCCTTTTTCTTTATTATACGACATAGCTGTGTTCGGAAACAAGTTTTTATCTGATAATGAGAATATGAAACCTAAGAAAAACCGACTTTCCTCTATTTATTTTTTATGATTTGCGTTACAATGAAAGAGGTATCAGGAGGTTGGGACATGCAAAACGAAAAGAGTAAATCTTTGCATTTTACAGAAGAAATGGATCGTTTAAGCACTTTGTTGAATCGGCATGCCGGGGAAGTGTGTTTAGAAAAAGAATTGAAAAAAGCAATCCTGCGCAACCAGCTTTTATGCGTTGCCCTGATCGATATTAATGATATAACCGATATAAATACGAAATATGGTCATGATGCAGGTGATGCTGTTATCCAACAGGTCGCACAATGTTTAAAACAAGATCTTCAACAAGAAGAATATGCTGCACGATTTAGTGGAGACGAATTTCTTTGTATATATCCTGCAAAACAGCGCCAAGAGATTCATGATCGTTTACAGAAGATAATGGAATACCTTGCCCGTAAAACCGATCAGGATGCATTTCACATCAGCTTTTGCTATGGTCTTACGGTTGTAGAACCGACACAAAAGATCACGGCTAAACAAGTAATCATGGAATGTGATGATGCGATGTATCAATGGAAACGCCGTTATCACTTAGATAAGGCACGTTATTCTATCACACACCACTCTCTTGAAGATGAAGATGCCAGACAATTTTCTTATGATACAAAACGTCTGTTGCATGCTTTAGTAGCCAGTACCGATGATTATATTTATGTATGTAATATGGCAGAAGATCCCTCTACTTTTTTATATTCACAAGCAATGGTAAAAGAGTTTGGGCTTCCTCATCAGGTAATTCATGATGCGGCTTTGGAATGGGGCAAGCACATTCATGAAGCGGATCAACAAGCTTTTTTGGAAGCTAATCTGGCCATTGCAGATAATCGCAGTGATTGTCATAATGTGGAATACCGTGCTAAGAATTGCCGTGGGGAGTGGGTATGGCTCAGATGTCGGGGACATGTGGAGCGGGATATAGATGGAAATCCAATCTTATTTGCCGGAATGATAACTGACCTCAGTAAAAAGAATAAGATCGATCATTTAACAGGTCTATTTAATAAATATGAATTTGAAGATACGATTGAGCAAATGCTGACAAAAAAGAATACTCGTCCATTCAGTGTAATGCTGTTGGATCTGGATAATTTTTCTAATATCAACAAGTTTCACAATCATCGTTTCGGCGATGAAGTATTAGCGAAAACAGCTCAGCAGATTCAATCCATCTTGCCGCAAGGGGCAAAGATGTATCGTCATGATGGTGATGAATTCCATGTGATTTTCGCTCAAGCTGCTTCCAAAACACAGATGAAAGAAGTATTTGCGGATATTCAGCATATTTACCGCACCCAGCAGGAATTAAATGATCGTAAATATCATATTACGATTTCGGCTGCTGCATTAAGTTGTCCAGATGATGCCGCAGATGTCATGAATATCTCAAAGAATTTACGTTACGCATTGGATCACAGTAAACGCAATGGACGGAATCGTTTAACATTTTATGAAAAAGGCATGCGGTTGCATGAAATGCGCGAGCTTGATTTGATAGAACAATTACGTTACAGTATTGAACACGATTTTATCGGTTTTGCATTGCACTTTCAACCACAGGTCGATGCAAATACCAAGCAAATCGTTGGAGCTGAGGCTTTAGCCAGATGGAAGAGCGATATTTATGGCAATGTGCCACCATTAATTTTTATTCCCTTATTAGAAAAAAGCGGCTTGATCAATGAAGCAGGCAAATGGATCTTTCAAAAAGCAGTACGGTACTGTAAAGAAATGACGACGATACTCCCTACTTTCTGTGTAAGCATTAATTTATCCTATATACAATTAAGTGATTTGCAATTTTTTGCTTTCATGAAACAGGTACTAAAAGAAGAAATGATCGATCCTTCGCATATCATTGTGGAGATGACCGAAAGCTATATGGTAAAGAATGATGATATGCAACAAACATTATTTCATAAGATCCGCGCTTTAGGCATTCGCATTGCCATGGACGATTTTGGGACAGGCTTTTCTTCTCTTGGGGTCTTAAAAAAAGCACCGGCCGATATTGTTAAGATCGATAAAGTGTTTATGAAAGATGTACTCACCAGCAATTTTGATGCGACGTTTATTCGCTTTATTGTTACCTTATGTCATGATGTGAATATAAAAGTACTGTTGGAAGGGGTAGAAACAAAAGAAGAATATGAAAAGGTGAAAACGATGGGACTTGATTACATTCAAGGGTATTATTTTGGTAAGCCCCAACCTTTTCGACAATTTAAGAAAAATTGTGAAAACAATACATCAGATGTTTAAAACGGTATGCTCATACCGTTTTTCCTCTTTTAGTATTCCTTATTCTATGAGGAATGGTAGGAAAAAGTGTGTCTAGGATATAATTGCTTTGGTAGGCTTTTTTAAAACAGAAGAGAAAAAGCGTAAAAACTATTGAAAACATGGAAAAGCCCTGCTTTTCAACGAAAATTCTAGTATAATAGAACATGATAGAAGATGGAGGCGGCTTTATGAGCGCATATATTGAATTTCAAAATGTAAAAAAAATATATCAGATGGGCGAAGTTCAGATTGAAGCATTAAGCGGTGTGGATTTTTCCATAGAGAAAGGTGAATTTGTCGTCATAGCCGGGGCGAGCGGTGCCGGAAAAAGTACGATTTTAAACATCCTTGGTGGTATGGATAGTGTAAGCAGTGGAACGATTTATGTGGATGGCAAAGAAATCAGCGCCTATAATGCAAAACAGCTGACCACCTATCGCCGTTATGATATTGGTTTTGTATTTCAGTTTTACAATCTGGTACAAAATCTGACGGTAAAAGAAAACGTGGAATTGGCAACACAAATTTGCAAAGAACCCTTAGATATTGATGAAACGATTGAGGCGGTAGGCTTAAAAGAACGCAGTCAAAACTTCCCGGCGCAATTGTCCGGTGGAGAACAGCAGCGAGTAGCCATTGCCCGTGCTATTGCTAAAAATCCTAAACTTTTGTTATGCGATGAGCCTACGGGAGCTTTGGATTATAATACCGGAAAACAGATATTAAAACTTTTGCAGGACACCTGCCGCCAACGTGGGGTCAGTGTCATTGTTATCACCCATAATTTGGCATTAACTGCCATGGGGGATAAAGTTATCAAGGTGCGCAACGGAAAAATTGAAAGTGTGACGATCAATGAACATCCGCTGCCGGTAGAAAGGATCGAGTATTAATGACGAAAAAAGCGCTTTTAAAAGATACCTTTCGTGAAATGCGAAAATCGCTGGGACGCTTTATTTCCATCTTTATGATTGTGGGAATCGGAGTGGCGTTTTTTGCTGGAGTAAAAGCAAGTGTACCTGATATGAAGGGGAGCGCAGATAAGTATTTTGATGACTATAATCTGATGGATATAAAAGTTATGTCAACAATTGGCATGAGCAAAGAAGATGTGCAGGCATTGACCAAAGTAAACGGAGTAAATGGTGTTTATGGCAGCTATAGTATGGATGTGGTAAATATGCGCCATAATCAGATGCGTGTATTTAAGCTTATGTCGATGCCTCTTGACACCGCTGCGGAAAACAAAAACTATATCAATCAAGCCAGAGTCATTGAAGGACGCTTACCTAAGAAAAAGGATGAATGCGTAATTGAAAAGGATGCTATTCGTCAATCCGGCATGAATATCGGTGATAAAATCACATTTGTAAGCGGAACAGAGGATGTCTTACGTGATCGTTTAAAACGAACAACCTATACGATTGTCGGCAAGGTGAATACGCCATATTATTTGTCTTATGAAAAGGGCAGTTCGTCAATTGGCAGTGGAGAAATTAATAATTATGCGTTCATACCGGAAGAAAATTTCAAAGGCGAATATTTCACGGAAATCTATTTAACACTAGATAATGTAAAACAGCTGAATTCCTATGATGATGCGTATTTTGATATTGTGAAACCGGTAAAAAAAGAGGTTACGTCACTTGTGGAAACAAAGGTAGCTGATCGTTTTCAAGATATACGCGACAAAGCATTGCGTAAGATTGCGGATGGACGTAAGGAATATCGAAAGCAAAAACAAAAATATGATAATGAAATAGCCAAAGCGCAACAAAAATTGGTGGATGCGCAAACAGCATTACAGGATGGACAGCAGGAATTAAATCATAAGAAACAGACAACGGCCATCACCTTTCAGGAAAAAGAAGCAGAGCTTAACACAAATGCAAATAAGCTGAAGAAAGCGCGTCAGGAGTATGAAAAGGGCAAAGCCGAATTCGCAAAACAAAAAAAGACGGTACAGCAACAGCTTGCCTTATTGGATAAAAATATCGCACAGTTGCAAGCACAGCTGCAACAATTAAAACAACAAAAGGCCGCCTTGGATGCTCAGCTTGCTGCTCCTGATCTTAGTGAAGATGAAAAACAGATCTTGTCTGTTAAACAGCAGGAAGTCATTGCCGGAATGCAAAAACTACAGATGACGTTGCAGCCATTACAAACACAAAAACAAAGCGCTCAGACACAGCTTGCGCAAGGTGAAAAGAAACTGACGCAGAGCAAACAGCAGATAGCTTTGGGGGAACAGCAATTAAAACAAGGAAAGATACAGTTAGCAGAAGCTAAAAAAACAGCTGAACGTGAATTTGCTTCTGCGCAACAGACAATCAATCATGAAAAAAAAGAGTTGGCAAATGGGCAGCGTGAGTTAAATGTAGAGAAAAAAGAGTGCAAAAAAAACAATAAATATGGTTGTAAATGCTATGACATGGTATAAAGAATGTACTAATACATAAAAAAGTATTGGAAAGACAAAATGTGAAGGAGGTGACAAAATGAGTGTATATGAAACACCAAAAAGCGAAGGCGTAGAGCAGAAAAAACGTGTTGATTTAGGCTGTGGAGTAAACTGTGATTGGGGCTTCGGAGCAGGCATAGCGATTGCAATGATTGGTCCATTACCAGGACCAACGTAATGGTGAGAAAGCGTTTCTCAGAAAAGAGAAACGCTTTTTTAGAATTATACATTCATTAAAATATGATTAAACGAGAAGACATATTACATAAAACAACTTATGTTTGGAAAGAAAATGAAAAATATACCAGTATCATAAAAAATGATGGCAGTAGGGTGATTTTAAATAAAAAAGATTCTGATATCTGGAAAATAATCAATGACGATGATACCGTGGATGATATTATCCGTCATATGAAGGATACAATGAGTGCTAATCAGGTTGAAGACAGGTTAGAGGAATTTATTAAAATTGGTATTATAACTAACGAAGATATGTTTTGGGGGGATGACTTATTATAAAAAAGATTATGCTTATTATGCCAAACAGTAATAAGAATAAGCAGGTGGGATATTCAGAGAAGATGACAATGCCTCCTCTAGGTCTAATTTCCATTGGAGGATATCTTAAAATGCACGGTTATATGGTAGAAATACTTGATTTATTTACAAATCATATAAGGAAACAGGAATTTATAGATAAAATAAAAAATGCACATCCGGATATGATAGGAATAAGTGCATATACAGAAAATATTAATGCGGTTATCCATTTAACAAAGATAATTAAATCGGTGTTGCCAAAAATAATTATTGTTTTAGGTGGAGCACATGTGACTTTTTTGCCGGAAGAAGCTTTGCATCATAATACAGTTGATTATGTGTGCCGTGGAGAAGGAGAAATGACTTTTGTACAACTATTGGAGTGCCTTAATTATCATACGATTGATTTGTCAGAAGTGAAAGGAATTTCATATCGTGTAGGACAGGAGATTATACATAATGCAGATCGAGGATATATTGAAAATCTGGATAATTTACCGTGGGCAGAACTCGATGAAATTGAAATGCGAAGCTATGATATCAAGCAATTGATTATTACAAGTAGAGGATGTCCAGGAAAGTGTATCTATTGTGCTTCAGCTGCTCTATCGGGAACACGTTATAGAAATCGAAGCGCTCAAAATGTATTCAGTGAAATACATTATAAATATAGTATAAAAGGAGAGAAATACTTTGCTTTTTTGGATGATACTTTTACAGCAAATAAGAAGCGATTGTATCAGTTTTGTGATTATCTAAAGCAAGCCAATATGAATATAATATGGCGTTGTGATTCGAGGACAGATATTTTATCAAAGGAAATGATTGATAAAATGCAGGAAGTAGGGTGTACATCCGTACATATAGGTATAGAAAGCGGATCTCAAGATGTTATTAACAAAATTAATAAACATATAAGTTTAGAAAGGTCTGAAGAATTACTTGCATATATGTCGCAAAAAGGGCTTCAAGTAATGTGTTCTTTTATCATAGGGCATCATTGCGATACACATGAGACAATAAAAGAAACAATAGATATGGCACTGAAATTTCGTAAAAAGTATAAAGCAACTGTAGGTATAAGCATCAATACCCCTTTCCCAGGCACATATCTATATAATCATATGAAGGATTTAGGAATTAATTTGGAAATCAAAAATTGGTCTTCATTCGATTTAGTTCAGGCTGTATTTAGTACACCTAATATTACAAGAGCTGAGTTGCAAAATTATTATTATGAAATTCAATCAATGGTGATTTAGAGGAGGAAATTATGGAACGAATTGTTGTAGAATTAAAGGGAAATTTAACTTTCTGTGGAGTGGATAAAGGTGAGATATGTATTGAAGGTGAAAATGGAATATTGGTAGAAACAGATACAAAAAGCGGATTAAAAGTTTGGTGTCCAATAAAATCAATTGTTAAAAAGCATGAAATTAGAATAGAGGAGTGAGAGGAATGAAAATTTCATTAAATAAAAACGTTATTATAAAAGACTATGAAACCAAAGGGCTATTAATCGATGTAGAAAGAGCGGATTACAGGAAAGTCAACAGTTCTGGTCTCACCATTTCTAAATTTTTAAATAAGTATGGCGAAATATCAGTGGAAGAGTTACTTCTAAAATTATCGGATTTATATGAACTTCCTGAAGAAGTGTTTGGAGAGGAGGTTCAACAGTTTTTGGATGATATGATCGAAAAAGGTTTTTTTGTTAAAGATGGTGATTATTCTAGAATAGAAACAGAGGAAACCATTTGTCACCAGACGTCTAATGGGATTTGGATTAAAGTGACTAATAGATGTAATTTGAGATGTAGCTATTGCTATGCGGATTCTGGAGAAGGAGAAGCTAACGAATTAACGATAGAAGAAATAGAGAATCTTCTTATAGAATTAAAACCGAAAAATTATAATAAAATAGTCATTACCGGTGGAGATCCTTTGATGAGGAAAGATATAGTTGAAATTTTAAAAACTTGTAAAAAGTATGGAAAAGTTCAAATTTTAACAAATGGAACTATTGGAAATGCAGAATTATATAGAGAAATTATGGAGATAGTAGATGTAATTCAAATTTCTTTAGACTCTTATGAAGAAATACATCATGATAAAAATAGAGGAAAGGGAAGTTTTGTGCGCGCTGTAAATACGGTAAAAACTCTAACACACATTAATAACAAAAAAGTGATAGTTGCAATGACACCAACTCCAGATTATATGCCGGATATCGTTGAAATGATAAAATTTTGTCTAAATATGAATGTTAGACAATTACATATCAATAGATTTGTTCCCTATGGTCGAGCTAAAACTTTTGAAAATAAATTAAATATGGAGCAGTTTTATAAATGGGTGGATAGAGGATATGATTTTTTGCGAAATATCTATATTAACTATTATAAACAAAATAAGGAATTTATATTTAATATAGATGTTTCGAATGATTTATGTAATCAAGTATACTCAAAAGGAAGAAAAACATCATGCGGTGTTAATTGCAACCAGATTAGTATTGATAGTAATGGTAACGTATATTTGTGTCCTTCCTTACACATTGAAGAATTTGAACTGGGTAATATAAGAACAGATAATATTACTGAGATTATGGAAAAAAGTAAACAAAAATATGGAGAAATAGATGTCGAAATGTTATCTAAGTGTAAGAACTGTGAGATTAAATATTATTGTGGCGGAGGATGTAGAGCAATCGCATTTAATGAAACAGGCGACTTATATGGACAGGAGAGAAATTGTGACAATTACAGGAACAGAGTGTTTGATTTAATGCTGCAGTGATAAAGCCACACAGAAACGAAGCGGAGAGTGATCTGAAAAATGGAAAATATATATGGCTTTGCAGAACAATTATCTATAAAGAAGAGAATAGATAATAAGATAGTGATAAGTGGTTTAAATAATGGCAATTGGGTGCTAAGTCAAATTGAATCTATAGTCTTGCAGGAGTTTAATGGCGGTAGAGATTTAGAGGAGATTCTAGCAATACTTCCGGGCAGGGAAGTGAGCATTATAAAAATTTACGAGAATTTTATTGATAAAGGAATTTTAGTTAAGAACTCTGCTAGAAAAATTGATTTGTCAGCTAAATGGACTTTGGATGAAGTATTTTTTGAATTGACAAAACAATGCAATTTAAGATGTCATCACTGTTATATACCAAAGGAGATTGAGAAAAAGGAGCTAGGATTAGAAAAGTGGTTTCAGATTGTTGATTCCTGTAAAGATTTAGGAGTAGGTTTAATAAAATTAACTGGTGGAGAAGCAATGCTGCATCCCCATTTTTGGGATATAGTTAAATATATTAATAAAAATGGGATATCAATGCGTTTATATACGAATGGTTCTTGCTTGAATAAAAAAACAGTGGAGAATTTGAAAACAGTGGGAATTTCAGAGATTCAGATTAGTTTAGATGGTGGAACTGAAGAAACGCATGATACATTTCGCAATGCTCCTGGTAATTATAAACATATTTTAAGAACACTTCCTATTTTGAGCCGATTTGAAATAAGAGTGATTTTATCATTTACAGTAACAGATTACAATGTAAACGAAATTAATCTCTTTATACGAGAAGCAAGGCAGTTTCCTAATGTGAAAATTGTAATTAGTCCATATATTAACTATCATCAGACTTATCAAGGAGATAGATTTGTAGATGTTAGCGAAGAAACAGTAGAAAAGCTAAAAGAATGTTTTGAGAACAATAAGAATATTTGGTCAGATAAAATCAAATATTCTTTGTCATTTTCCAATCGTTTTATAGGTTATTGTGGGTTTGGAATTTATAGTTTATACATAGATTCTTTTGGTAAGATTATTTTATGCCCATTATTGGGAAATATACAACTTGGAACTATAACGGATGGAATAGAAAATATCTGGGAAAATAGTAAAATATTAATGGAATATAGAAGTCATACAATAGCAGATATAGAAAAGTGTAATACTTGTAAAAATGTAAATGTATGTAAAGGCGGTTGTAGGGCAAGGGCATATTTTATTAATGGTTCGATACTGGCTTGTGATCCGGTCAGTTGCAAAATGTATTAGGAGTTAGAATGAAGGTTGAAAAAGTCTTATTGATTAATTGCACATTGGATAAGCATAGTAGGGCTAAGATTCATAATGTAGTATCATCACCCAATTTAGGTCTGCTCTCAATTGCGGGTGTACTGATAATGCATGGATATGATGTGAAAATATTAGATTTTTTTGCTGATTCAATAAAGAAAGAGCAATATAAGAAAATATTAGAAGAATTTAATCCAGATGTGATTGGATATTCTGTATATACAAGAACTGTTCCGTTTTTAAGAAGGATGGTTGAGCTAAACAAAAAGATAGGGTATGAGGGAATTACAGTGGTTGGAGGACCACATCCATCATTTAATGAAAGAGAAATGCTTGATGATATAGGAGCAGATTTTGTCATTAAGGGGGAAGGTGAGTTTACATTTTTAAAACTCCTTGAAAGCTTAAAATATCCTGTACAATATCCAATCAGTAGAGTAAAAGGAATTAGTTATAGGATTAAAAATGATATATACATATCAGAAAAAATAGAATATATAGAAAATCTTGATGCATTACCGTTACAAGCAATTGGAATTATTGACCCAGAGAAGTATTCAACAGCATTTACACTGATTACAAGCAGGGGATGTCCTGGAAATTGTGTTTATTGTGCATCTAGAGCGTTGTCTGGAAATAAATATCGAATGCGTTCCGCAGAGAATATAATCTGTGAAATTTATTTTCTGAGTGAAAAGCTGAATTCCAGAAAGTTTTTAATTTTAGATGATACATTTACGGCTAATAAGGAAAGATTAGAATATTTTTGCTTATTACTCTCTAAGTATAACGAAAAGTATGCATTTAGAATTGAGTCGCGCGTGGATGCTGTTAGAGAAAAAGATATAGATGCATTGAAGAAGGTAGGGTGTGAAGTTATTCACTTTGGAGTGGAAAGTGGTTCACAAGAAATAATTAAAAAGATTGGAAAGAATATTAATTTATCTTGGGCAAAGGAAATAATGTGTTATGCGAATAAGCAAAATATACATGTAGTTGCAAGTTTTATAATTGGTCATTTCTGTGATACAGAACGCACAATTCAAGAAACGATTAGTTTAATGGAAATATTAAGAAATTCTGGAATAGAGGTTTCGGTTGCTGGATGCGTACCATTTCCGGGAACACCTTTATATGAGCATAAGGATAAACTGGGAATTTCTATACACGCACATTCATGGCAAGAATATGATTTTAGTAATATGATTATTAGTACCTCTTATTTAAGCCAAGAACAATTAAGGGAGTTACTGTTTAGTGCTGTGACGAAGATATCTTGATATATTTAGAAAGGAATATAGGTGAAAAAACGTGAAGACAATGGATTTAACAGTAAAAAATTTATCAAAGCAGTTTGTGGATTTTAAGCTTGATAATATTTCGTTTGAACTACCTCGGGGAAGTGTTATGGGACTCATTGGACCAAATGGTTCAGGTAAAACTACGACAATAAAGCTTATTCTTAATATGTTGAAAAAAAATCAGGGGAAAATAGAAATTTTAGGATATGACAACATAAAAGAAGAACAAATAGCTAAAGAAAACTTAGGAATTGTTTTTGACTCCAATTACTTTGTGGATGAGTGGAATATGAAGATGGTAGAAAAAGCAATGTCTAGATTTTATAAGACATGGAACCATCTACGATTTTATTCATATATTGAACAATTTAAAATTGCAAAATCAAAAAAGGTAAAAGAGTTATCAAAAGGAATGCAGATGAAGTTAATGTTAGCATGTGCGTTTTCGTATGATTCAAAACTGTTAATTTTAGATGAGCCTACTAGTGGATTAGATCCAGTATCAAGAGATGAGCTTCTTGAGATTATTGAGAAGTATGTAGAAGATGGGAAACATAGTGTACTATTTTCTACACACATCACAAGTGATTTGGAAAAAGTAGCTGATTATATTACCTATATCAATTATGGAGAGTTGATATATAGTGGAGAAAAAAAGAAATTATTAGAAGAGTTTTATGTAATTCGAAATGTAAGAGAGGAAATACCTATTGGGATTAGAGAAAAATTAATTGGTGTAAGAAAAACGAAAGATGGAGTGCAGGCGCTTTTGAAGAAAGAGTATATAAAAGAGATAAGCGGCTTGGGTAGGATTGAAAAAGCTACATTAGACGATATAGTTGTTTTTACAAGTAAAGGAGAATAGATATGGCAAATATTATAAAGGCTATGAAATTGGATTTTGATTTGGTAAAGGTATATGTAAAAGCTATTTGTTTTACATTACTAATTCCAGTAGTGTTTGCAATAATAAATCGTTCATTGATGACAAGTGTTTCCTTTGCTACATGTTTTATTGCTATGGCATCTGGATACACATTTTCAATTTCTGAAAAAAATGGAATGGAGCGTTTATATGGGATATTGCCTATTACAAAAAAAGAATTTGTTTTAGGGAGATATTTGTATACAATTATTATGGGTGGAATTGCAGTTCTATTTTCCTGTATTGTTCATCCAATAGTATTATTCATATTAGGCGATAAAGTGACATGGCAGCAGATAATTTTTACATTTCTATATGGAATACTCTTGTATAGCATTTATACAGTTTTTCAATTGCCAGGATACTATAAATACGGATCTATTAACGGAAGGATGTTTATGTATATACCGATTATTGGTTTTTTACTTGTGTTGTTTGGAATGGAAAAAGTTAATTTAAGTAAAAATGGATTTGCAATAAGTATATTTAGTAATTTGGGTATATTAGCGGCTGTGATAACATTTGGTATTATTTTAATCTACACAGTATCAATATGTATTTCTATTAGGATTATGAAGAATAAAGAGATATAGGAGATGGTTATATGGATTTGACGATTTTAATCGTTGTAGGCCTTATTCTTTTTATAGGAATTCCAAGGAGAAATCGCTATGGGAAAAATAAGAAAGAGGATAAAGAGAAGGATTGAAAACAGTTTAAAGTTTTGGCTTAATGTAATATAAGCAATGTTCTAAACACAATATTATGAAATTGCTGTTAATAACAATATGCCATCAGGTGGGGGGTAAAATCACTGCTATGGAGAGGGCTTTATACCAGAACTCAGATATAATATTATCGGATGAGTCTGTGCAGTATTAAATATCAATGCATAATACCAGTTTTATTTGAGAAATGAAGATATAGGTTATATCAATTAGATTTTATAAAGGAGAAATATATGGAGAGAGTTTTGATAATATCATATGTTATCAGCATGATATTCACGGCAGGCTTTATATATTGTGTTTATAGGGAAAAATACTGGGTTTTTGAATTTGTAAATAGAATCAAGAAACCGATACAGCAAATCGTCTATATTTTGCTTATGCTCCTATCATCGTATGCATACATTGGTTTTTCATTATTTATAAAAGATAACTTTAATGCTTTGATATGTTCAGTGTTATTACTTTTTTCAATTTGGGCTGCAGACGTCCTCTTTTCTATAAGCTTTAAAGAAAATAGTTTGAAGTTAGGTGACAAAAAACTATACATTTTTATGGCGTATGCGGGAACTGGTATATCGGGATTTATTATTGCATATCAAGAACAGTCGAAATCGTTTTTCGTAATTTCAAGTATAGCAATCAGCGTTTTGATAGGGGCTTATGTACCTTTTACATTATTTTTAGAGGATGGGAAAAAAGGAAAAGTAGAATTACGAAGGATGAAAGAAGAATTGAAGGAAAAGTATAAGAAGATACTTCGTGAGTGTAAAACTAAAAGGATTTTTTCTACTACTCTAGTATTTGTGATAATATATGGTATTTTATTGGAATTGGCGTTATCTCCTGCTAAAAATCTCATCAATGATATTGGCTCAGGTATAGGAATGGGGATGGTTACGGTGACGGTAGTTTTTGTTGGGGCGCTTGAAGTAAAAAAAAGGTTGGCGAAAAGCAAGAATAAAGGAGATGAAGCAAATCAAGAGAAAACTGATGAAGAGTAGAATGAGGAGTTCAAGTTTGTGAAGATTCTCGTTTCAGGGGTTCTTCCGCTTTTTTCGTTTTAGATTGTAGCCCAATTCTAGAATCAAAGAGGGGTGTTAGATTTTTCCTTTTTAATGTTATAAAATATGGAACTTTGCGGAAGAATTACAGAAAGATACCGACCGGTTCTGCGCCAGGCATCATGGTTTCATATTTGATTAAACTAATTATTCGAGAATTCTCCTAATACATATGGAGTAAGCGCAAAATATTGCTACGCCACTCATAAATTACGCTTGCACCAAAATGATAGATGCAAGCGTTTTACTCTATTTTAGTTTTGATAGTTCACTTTCGCAGTATCGCTCCATGGAGCAAGCTGCTCCAGCTGTTCATTTGACATTTTATCATTTGGTCGTTGTGATAAGAGATAGGTCAGATATTTATAAGTGTTTAGAGCATTCGTTTTTGCCATCTCAACCATAGTATACACAGTGGCATTGGCAGTGGCTCCATTAGGACTGGCACTGCCAGTTTTTCCGGTTATGTTCTTAAGCACATAAAAAGAAGAATTGGCAGATGATTGATTGATACGATTCATGGAGCCAAATCTTCCGCAATCATTTACAGTATTGTAGAAACTGCAAAAGCCAATAATCTGAAATATTTTGATTATGTACAGCATCTCTTGGAAGAGATTCCGAAACACATGAATGATAAGGATTGTTCTTTTCTGGAAGAGCTTCTGCCTTGGTCGGAAAAACTTCTGGAGGGATCTGCAAAGCTTAAATATCGGTGGCTGCAAAGCAGCCGCCTAAAAATGTGAAGATACTCGCTATTTTACGTTTACTATTTTGCGCTTACCATAGGGAATTGGAAACGGTCTCAAATATTACTTACTTTTGAAAATGCATAAAAATCAGCAATACTTTATACATTAAGCATTGCTGATTTTTTTTAGGGTATATATTGATTTTTCAATAATTTATCTGCTACATACAAAATAATTTCTGATATTTTGTACAATCAGACCAGATTGTATGAAATCATTCACCTCCGACTGGACAAATTCCTGTGTTAAATCAAGATGATATTGATGCAAGTCTTCTACTAATTCAGAAATAGTAAATTCATATTTCTCTTTTGAAAAAAGATGGTTATAAATAATAAATTCAACATTTTTATTAGCATCATTCACTACTACTTTGCACATACTCAATCCTCCATTTGCATAATTTGATTTTGCAAAATATTATTTATTTTGTTAACAATGTTACTACCAATTTTTTTACCGATGCTTTCAAGCAATAGTTCTCTTTTTTCTTTTATTATACTATCCCCATCTTTCATTAATATATAGATATAAAAAACAGGAAGATAATCTGAATCTAACCGTAAAATATCTGAAATGCCGCTAATATCATTTAATGTATATATGTTTTCGTGATAATCATAAAAATAAATTGGATTATTTAATCCTATGGAAATGTTCTTAAATACTGTTATTCTATCATAAACTTTAACATTTGTAAATATTTTCTCGGTTTCTGCTTCAACAATTTCTTTTATAAAGTTTTCAAAAGAGTCTAGTTGTATAGCTTTATAATGCTTTGAAATATACGCTAAAATAAAACCTTTCGGTATTCCAGGGGCATTTCCTAATATTTGTTCTATAAAATCTAATGTCGCTTTTATATCAAGTGTTGCACCTCCGGGAGGGGTTTCTTTTGGCTTTTTATTAGACATTTCATTGATTTTTGTAACTAATTGTTCAATAGTTTCTCGACTATCTGATAATGTTTTTTTGACTGAATCATCGATGATTTTAAAGTTTTCACTTCGCTTAATTAAGGAATAATAGCATTTTGTATTGCGTAATAATTCTGATAACCTCTGTGATAATATATATTCGGAATCATTCGATTTTATTTTGGTATTGCGATAATAATCAGTATAGAAAATTTGTTTTAATATGGTCATTAACCAAGAATCGTTCCATTGTGATAACGCATTTGATTTTTCTGTACTTGTAGCTTCTCCTAGTGGAAACCATAATCCAGATATATCAAAAGGGATTACCATTTTGTTGCTGGTCGTTGTATCAGTGGGAATTCCTTTTAAATATTTTTTAACAAGATCCCGTACTGTATACTCTAAAAGATAATCAGTTTTGATTACTCGATGGTGGTAGATAATATCTTTGTAAATATTATATCTGCGTTTTATAAAATCTTCTATGGAATTTACCGCTTTTAGTGGAAAACAAAAATATATTTTACTTTCATCTATGATGATCTGCATATCATTAATAATTCTTTTATAATCAATGGTTCCAGAATTCATACCTGAATTAATAGAATCACGGGTTACATAATCTAACCGATCACCATCAAGGCTACTATCTATTATTCTATGAAGATATTTAAAATTACCACATTCTGAAAAGATCCTTTTTACGCCTTCTAAGATTAGTACCTCAAATAGATTTTCATTGTATCGTTCATCTTCATCTGAAATGGGACAAATAATACCTCTCAAGATGCTATCACTTATCTCATCACCCATCTGTTCGTGTAATTTTTTGTTGTCTTCAAAATATTTTGACATTACTTTAGTAAACTCATTTAACGAATCGTTTTGGGATGGATTTTTATTTTTATTTTCTTCATATACTGCTTTTAGCGCGTATTCAACAATATGACTAAAAGGAGGGTGACCAATATCATGTAGAAGGGCTGCTGCTCTAATTGATTGAATCAGTATCAAATGGATAACTTGATAATTGGTAGGTACATTATTTGGTATTAGAGAATATCTAAATTTGTCAAGCTCAATTGGTGGAATATTAGATGGTGTCATTCCACCTAACATTTGTTCACAGAACTGTGAGTTTTTTGCAATTTTGCTTATAATTGAAACCAGCTCTTGTTCAAAAATTTCATATAATGTGTTCAACGTAGTCTCAGAAGAATTCAAAACAGAATAAAAAAACATGTCTGAGCATAGCTTCATTGTGCCGATAGAATGTTCGAATCGTTTAGTCCTATTTGTTGGAAAAGTCAAATATACAGTAGAATTTTGGTAAACATCATGTAAACGGTTAAAACCAATGCTGGAAATGATTCTTTTTTCATATTCTGATAGTGGAATCAATCCATGAATTGTATCATTCAAATAAATCCCCTTTTTCAAGAAAATCTCCTCCCTTTTGTGTTTGTAAAGTAATTATACGCTATTATTCTACAAAAGGCTACTGTATTTTGGCAAATGATTTTGATTTTAAGTGACTTAATACTGTATGCAATTTAATACGTTAAGTTAATGACAAAACGTATATATTTTATTGTGTGAATTAGTTTAATAAAGAGACTTTATCAACATAAAACCAGGCATAAAATAACTAAGGATACAAATGGTGCTAGCAAGGCTGTTAACCACCATTTGTATCCTTATGCTTTTCAGAAATAAAGTTTGATTATTCGAAAATGCAGATTTTATTTGGGGAAAAATTTATTTAAAGTTTCCAGTGTCCCTTTTGCAGAAAATCCCCATAGTATGCTGCTAAGAGCGTTAATAGCAGCCTGCCTCC
>OLQH01001310.1_pt1 | contig 20231 bp, 19 predicted proteins | sample 1672671 | NCBI WGS metagenome assembly OLQH01 (sample SAMEA3136712, study PRJEB25190) | human gut metagenome
GCTTATAATCGACTGATACCATTCCTCCGTCACTATGGAATAGCCAAATATACCGCTCTGTAATTTATGCCGAAGCGCATCCAGTACAGCCGGAGCCGTCTGAAAATCCATGTCGGCCACCCACATGGGAAGCTCTGCTTCTGCGGCATCCCATTTCAGGGAGCCTGTATTTCTTCTGTCTGTGATCCGGTCAAAATCAAACTGCATTCCTTTCCCTCCTTGTCAGCTTTTTCGTTCTATACATTTATTCCCATTTCATACGCCTGTTTCATACATACAGAATGCCCCTTTATATCTCCCCTGTCTGTTACGCCGCCGCCATGAACCACTCCTGCCATCCTGGTCTTATCAAAGCAGGCAATCCATCCTTCAAGTCCTTTTACCGCACCGTCCATGGCGCTGCTCTCTTCTTCCGCCGATGAGCCTATGAGATAAATATCCCTGAAACTATAATTCACCCCATACAGTGGATTTGTCCTGTCTAAAAAGGTCTTCAGCTGTCCTGCCATTTCATAGAAATAAATCGGCGTGGCAAAAACCACAATGTCTGCACAAACCATCTGATCCAAGATATTTTTCATATCATCATGAATGACACACTGATGTGTATTCTGGCATACCAGGCAGCCTTTGCAGAACTGAATCTGTCTGTCGGCGAGATTAACCTTTTCCACCGCATGTCCTGCCTTCGCTGCTCCTTCTGCAAATTGTTCCGCCAGGATATCCGAATTTCCGCCCTTACGCGGGCTTGCTGACACAATCAATACATTTTTACTCATTTTCCGTTTCTCCTATCTTTTCTGCTTTCCGAAAATCCCTACGATTTCCCTTCCAAAGCCCATATCACCAAGCATCCGGTATATTTCAACGGTTCGTTCCATAGAGGTTTCATGGAGCAGGTTTTCCAGCCTTACCGCCGTCTGATGCGCCATTTTTCCGGTTTCCGGGTGTTCATAGTAATTGGTTAGGGGCATCCAGCCAGCGTCTGTCTGCTCTGGGATATGACTTAAATAATCCTAAAGATCATTCTATCCGAAAGGTATATCCCGTATCATAATTTTCCCGGTGGTAATAAGTCATCTCCTTTGTTTCCTGATTCATGACGATACTCCATTCCGTCGATTCAAATTCTCCGAAGTTATCCTTGCTGACACTGTCGAGGGCATTCCTTACTTCTTCGGCATTCATAACCCCTTCCGCATTCAGCGCTTCATGCAGAATGTCATAGCGCAGATGCGACTGGGACGTTCCGATTCCGTATTTTTCTCCCTGTGCAATATAGAAGTTAGTTACGATCTGCGTATCCGTCACTGTCATCTCGTTATTCACATACTCCACCGCAACGCTTCTTCCGTCCGCATCTGCAATGGCAAAATGAACCATCATCCCCATGGATGCATGCATATCGTACTGTTCCAGCAGAAAAATGGCTTCTTCCACATCCGCCGCCCGGTTGAGCAGCAGACGGATGGCCGTCGTTGTCGTAATGTCCGGTTTATCCGTATTCTGTTCTATCGTATCCGAATCCTGTATCATATTGACGGAGACCGCAAGCCCCTTTTCGTTCATTCCGTCCAGAGGCGCATACAGTGCTATGATCGCCTGAACGGAATCCGGAAGCCCCGAAATATCCACTCCTCCCGCCTTTATAAAATCCAGATTAACCGTTGAAATAGATGCATACCCCTGTGCAGGCCGTGAGCTCACAATGAGGGCACTGCATGTATTCCAGTCAAAATTCCTTCCGAAAAAATATCCTCCATCCCTCCTTTGTACGGATAAGGTACTGCAGCCAAAAGGATTTCCTCCAAATAAAAGTCCCGGCAAATCGGAAAGAAGCCTGCCGCCGAGATACTCTGCGACTTCCCTGTCCGACGAAGCGCCGCCCTGTGACAGGAACTCTGTAAATCCATCCTCTCCTTCAAATGCCACCGCAGACAGCCCGTCTTCCAGTTCCGTTTTTTCCCCTGTCACGGATATGACTTCCGGCTCTTTTTCCGTTTTATCCGCCACCCCATTCACCCGTCCTGCGGTTTCATCCGCCGTATTTCGCTGCCCGCCTGTTTCTGCGCATCCGTTCAAAAGGATTGGGACCAACAGGCACAGGGCGCATAATATTGTCATTCTTTTTTTCAAATCCAGAATTACTCCTTCCGCCATGACTACTTCTAAACTAAACAGCGAAGAATGTCCGGATCAGCACTGCCGCCCCAAACAGGGTTAGTATAAATCCAAAAATCCGGTTCATTCCCCTCTGATGATTCTTTTTCGCTTTTTTCTTAAGCAGCGTGACCGTCCCGGAAAGCGTCCCCCACCAGATATAGGTACCGATAAATACACCGCAGACAAGACATGTGCCTTCCGCAGCCCCGGTTTTTCCGGTAATTCCAAACCAGGAAAATGCGAACAGGAAGGTAAGGACGGCTGCCGGATTTGTTATCCCCACCGCAAAGGAAGTGAAAAACATCCGGATGCCTCCTGTTAAATCAGCAGTATTTTTAATTTCGCCGTTTTTCGTCCGCAGCAGACGGATGCCCATCCACAGGATCAGGCCGCCGCCTGACAGATTTAATATCCCATGATATTTCATCAGAAAATCAGAAATAAGGGTCAGCCCAAAAACGCCGATGCAGGCATAAATACAGTCCGCAGCCGAGGAACCCAGTCCGGTCAGCAGTCCGGCTTTCATTCCGTAGTTCAGGGTTCTTTGTGCCGTCATCGCCCCTACAGCTCCGGCCGGCATGCCGAAGAGCAAGCCAATCATAATTCCCCTGATTAAAAAACTCCCCATCCGCCATACTCCTTTTCTCTGTCCGGTTAAGCACATGCTCCTTTTTCAAGTTTTTCCTCCGCCTGACAGATAATCCTTGTTTTCTCCGGGTCAACTTTATCTTTTTCTATCACCAGCTCCCCGATCTCATCTGCGCGGATCGTTCCTCCTGAAGGATTGAGCACACTGTCAATCTTGCCCTGTATCTGTGCGTCCACCGTAGAATATTCAAAAGCCAGTGTGGTATTGATCAACCTGCAGTTTTTCATGACGAGATTTTCAATATAGCACATCCCCTGAAGGCTTTCAATGGTACAGTTGATTAATGTCAGATTTTTTGCATTCCAGCCCAGGTACTCTCCTGAGATAAAGGAATCATAAACAGTCACATTTTCACTGTTCCAGAAGGCGTCTTTTGACAGCAGCTTTGCATGATGGATCTCCACATTTTCCGCCCCGTCAAAGGAATAATTTCCAACCAGTGTGAAATCATGAAGTTCCATATTCCGGCTGTTCATTGCAAAATAATCGCCCTTTGCCGTGACCTGCTCCATGGTGACCCCTTCACAGTTCCACAGGGTTTCCGCCGCATTGGGGATATCCACATTCTGCAGAACCAGATTATGGCACCTGCGGAAATTCTTCGGTGCTTCAATGACCGCATTTTTTACCGTGATATTGTCCGTATACCATACTCCCGCACGTGCCATTTCAAACCAGGTGCAGTCCTCTGCCAGAATGTTTTTGCTGTACCACAGCGGATATTTCCATTTAAACATGCTGCTGTAAAGTTCAATATCATGACTTTCTTTCAGAGGTGATTCTCCGTCCGCGAAGATGGTATCGTAAATTTTCAGATTTTCCCCCTGGAAAAGTGCGCGTTCTCCTGTTAAATACTCGTGTCTGATTTCTTTCATTGTTAATTCTCCTTTTTTACTCTAAACTTACTTTTCACTATTCTCGTCCTGTTCCAATTATGGCTGGGAAATCAGAACTATCTTATTTCCCCAGCCTTCCAGCACCGGGTTTTCCTCTACCGCAGTCACGAACGCCTCCGTCGCGTCAAAAGAACCAATCCTCGTATACTCCCCGGTTATTTGCGCGTCATGATAAAAAAGGACGATGCGGTTGGGATCGGAATAATATACTTCCCCCGCTTTTTCTTCCGTTACAGTCTCCGGATTTGAGGGGATTTCATACCTGCCGGGGATATCGTAATACTGCATTACATCATAATCTGCATCATCATCCCTCTCGTAAATTGGAAGCCTCCAGTCGGATGTTCCCACATAACGGGCAATTGCGGCAGCGGTTTCATTATCCTCGAGCCGCATCCTGAAAGGCTCCCCGTCATCCCCGAATCTGACCTCCAGTTCTGCACTTCCCGTTTCCTGTTCTGTGCCTTCGCCCGTTCCCATACTTACATCCGTGTCTGTATCCGCGGCTATTTGCGTTCCCGTATCTGTCTCCGACATCGTTCCCGCACTTTCCGTACCTGCCGATATGCTTTGCCCGCTGCCGGCAGTATTCCGGCTCTCCTCCTGTAGTCCGCAGCCTGTAAGAAGTACTGCGGATACCAGCATTACCGCCGCTGTTTCCATAATTTTTTCGATAGTACTATTTTTCATAAATTATCCTTTCCCGGCGTTCATACGCCTGTGTTCTTGAGCCTGCACTCATATGCCTTCTTTTTTACTCTGTTATCAATACCGTCATATCCGCCTGCTTTATCCTCCGGGCCTCCAGATAAGAAAAGCCCAGAAAGAAAAGAATGACTGCCGTGCCGGGTAAAAGCAGACTCCCGGCTGTGGAATGTGACTCAAAGTTGCTGATTCCTGCAAACCGCATCATACTGGCAGCCAGCGGGTCCGTCAGGAAAGCGGCAAGGACGGTTCCCGGCACAGCGCCGGCGGCGGCCGCAATCCCGAACCTCAGGGAAAAGGTCAGCCGCAGCATTCCCGAAGAACAGCCGACCGCTTTATAAATTCCCAGATCCCTCTTCTCCGCCGCAAGTATCCTGCCTGAAGTCATGGCTGTTACCAGAAAAACAAATATGGCTGTCATTCCATACATAAACACCAGAAGCGTATGCATAGCCATAATGATTCCATACAGCCCCGGCCAGGAATTTTCATGGACATGGATATCACCGCCATAGGCAGTCAGGAGCGCTTCCGTAACCGCTTCCCTTTGGGATGCGTCGGCAAGAAAATAGTGATGGCACCACAGCTTTTGATCATCTTCCCCGATGGAAAGATAGCCTTCCCTGCTCATTCCTATATTGGCTCCCATGTCATTTGCACAGTGGTAAATGCCGGAAACCGTGAATTCCTTTGTCCCTTTATTTCCCCGTACCATTACTCTGTCCCCGACTGTTACCTTCAAATCGGCCGCCGCCGTCTGCGTAAGTACCACCTCATCCTCATTCCGGCTGGTCTCCCCCATACTGATATGGAAACGTTCCGGTTCCGTAATCACATTGGCTGTATAATTCGATCCGTCTATCGTTACGTTCGGCATAGCCAGGAGATAGCTGTCTGTTATTTCCGTATAAGATCTGACCATTTCCTCAGCCTCTGCCGGAGCAAGCTCTCCCATCACCTGCACGCCGATATCCAGATCCGCCGGATTAAAGGCATCCATCATGCCTTTTCCATCCGGCCCGAGCCAGACATTCATTCTCCCGGCCAATGATGCGAAGAATACCAGCAGCAAAGCGATCAGACAGGCTCCGGTATAATGCTTTTTCTCAGAAGAAAGCTGGCGCAGTGCCAGCCGCAGAGATAGTCCTTCCTGTTTCAGCCTGAAAACCCTTTTTGGCTTTTGCGGGCTTTCCCCTGCTTCTTCCCGAATGGCCTTTATCGGTGTGACGTCAATGATTTTCTTCAGTTTGCATGCGGAGAAAACAGCAAGCATAAGGTAAATGGCTGCAAAAACCAGGATGCAGGGGAAAAGGGGCAAATCAGCCGGCAGAAGGACGCCTGTTGTCGTCAGCATCATCCGGTTCACGGCATTTGTAAGAGGAAACGCGGCCAATATCCCAAGAAAAATTCCCGCCCCGACGGCTGCCATATACTCCACGAGCTGCAGGCAAATCAGCCGGCCTCCGGTAAATCCGATGGTTTTTAAAATCCCCAGGTTTTTATATTCCTGTTCCATTACACCCGCTATGCTGTATCCCAGAATAACCATCACGACTCCGACAAGGACGAGCGCAAATGCTGCCATCAGGGCGCAGAATGCATTTTGCAAAATCACCATAAATCCTTCTATTGCGAAAGCGCTGTGCACAAATTCCGCGTATTGGGAAAGGGGGGTGTTTTCATTTAAGAGCCGGTTTATCCGGGATATCTGAGAACTGTCTCCTTCCTTTTTATAAATATGAAGCATCGCCCCGCTTCGGGCCAGTCTGTCCATACCGCTTTCTTCAATTACCTGCAGGATTTCCCTGTAATCCGTATCCGAAATCAAAAATCCTTTCATCCCGATCATGGAGCTTCCCATAAAGGGATCCTCATAATATCCTGCAACCGTAAGGCTTATCGTTTTCCCGCCCCTGGCAGCGGGAAAGGTAATGATATCCCCCGGATGCAGGTTCATTACGGAAACCATGGAAGGGGACACATATACCTCCCCCGGTTCGATTTCCTCAGGCAGACTTTGATAACCGGAAAGCCCCTCCGAAAAGAAACGGTATCTCTGCTCCCCTGACGTCCATGGAATCAGTTGCCCTTCACTGTCTGATTCCACGCCGTTCGCCTCATATTCTGAAAAAATAAGGGGCTGCACCTCCGCTTTTTCAATCCCTTCCTGTCTGTCGATGCTCTCCGTCAGCGCCTCCATATCGGGTACCTGTGATACCCATGCGGTGAGGTCGCCGAAGCCCGCCCTCTGCATTTCCTGGCGGATATAACTTCCGCCGCCAAGATATACGGTTAAAACACAGGTAAGCGACAGCGCTGCCAAAAACATGAGAAGAGCGATTCCGGTAAGGTTTCCTTTCTGTTTTCTGAAACCTGCCATTATAATCATCCTGTTTTCCATTTACTGCTCCTCCTACCACTGCAATCCGGAAAGCCACTCGCTGACTCTGCTTTCCCGCTTCTTTTCCTCTGCTTCCGCGTAGGGCGGCAGTGTCAGTCCATCCATGACCTTTCCATCCTCCAGATATAAAATCCGGTTTCCCCGGACAGCGGCACGCAGGTCATGGGTTACCATTAAAATACTCTGTCCCGCATTGTTCAGTGCCGTCAGCAGATTTAATACCTCCGCAGAATGAGCTTTATTCAACGCTCCTGTAGGTTCATCCGCGAACAGAAGCCCCGGCTCCCCAATGACGGCTCTTGCTATGGCCGCCCGCTGCGCTTCTCCTCCGGATACCCGGGACGGAAGGCGGTCCGCAGCTTCCTTTACTCCCATCTGTTCCAGCAGCTTATCCGTTCTTTCATCTATCGTATCTGTTCCGCTTTTTTTGCTTACATAGCCGGCGACCGCCACATTTTCCCTAAGAGTCAGATTGTTTACCAGATGAGTCTGCTGGAAAACAAAGCCAAATTCTTCGGCCCGCAGTTTTGCCATTTCTTTTTCTTTCAGATGGCTTATCTCTTTTCCTTTATACCAGACGCTGCCTTCCGTAATCGCATCCATTCCGCTCAAAGCATATAATAATGTTGATTTTCCTGCCCCGGAGGATCCCATAATAATAGTGAAATCCTTTTCATAGACTTCCACATCCACCCTGTCCAGCACTGTGTTCCTCACTCCGCCCTGTATGAAAGCCCTGCTTACCTGTTTACCCTGCAATATCGCATGTTTCATCCTGCCTTCCTTCTCCTTTCCTGATTACCAGCGCCTTTTTCCCCGTCCGCGGATCCGGAAGAATTTCATCCACAAAATTTATATAAAATTGTACGTAATCCAGTTTTTTTTCTGAAAGGATCTTTTTCATTAACTCCAATACCTTCCTTCCGATCACTTCTTTGGAGACCGTACCGGAGATTTCCGCATCCATCTCAAAGGCATCCTTTTCTATCTGCCGGAACTGATAATCCTTCAGGCCTTCTATGCAAAAGCCTTCTACGGCAAGCGGATGCAGGAATTCTTTCTTTCCGTATCCATCTTCAAACCACAGGATATCTTCATTACGTCCCAAAAGTCCCACAGCCCTGGTAAACGGACAGGTGCTGTTTTCTTCCGCCGCCCTGAGCATCATCCTGTCGGACAGACGGTACCGGATCAAAGGCTGTGCGAAATTGTAAAGACAGGTCAGATACACCACACCGCTTTCCACCTCAATGACATTCATATCATCAAAAAGAAGCATACCTTCCTCCGGATCCGTCTCCACTCCCATGGCCAGGGATTCGCTGGAGCCATAGAAGTTTACCACCTCTGTCTGAAATATCTTTTCCAGATACTTTCTAAGGCCCGCCCCAAGAGGCTCCCCGCAGGAAATCACCCGTACCACATTCACTTCCACACTTCCCTTTTCCATAAGCTCCGCCAGAATCTTGACTGCGGAGGGATAACCGATGATTATATTTGGCTTGAATTCATTTATCTGACGGATCCATTCCTCCAGGGGGGCTTTGATATCCAGATACAGCTGGCTGGCTCCCACGCCGTCGATTCCATCCCCGACAGCCATCGCACCGCCATAATGGCCGTCTGTTGCCGCGATATATACAATTCTCGGATGCTTCATCAAAAGCGCCAGAATCTGCGGCATGGTCATGTTCCAGAGCGCCGCGCGGATAATGCCCAGCAGCATGCTGTCCCATGCCTTCTCATCATATACAAAGTAACCCGGCTTTCCTGTACTTCCTGAAGAATGCACCATATGGTATTTCCCCTTGTACGGTCTGCGGTCTGTATCTGCCTGCGCATCAAATTCCCGAAGCTCCTCCTGCGTGAGATCCCCGACTGTGATCAGTTCGTCAAAATGTTCCAGCAGTATTTTTTTATCTGTTGTCGGGAAACAGGAAAGCGGCAGTTCATCCAGCTGCTCTTCCATGATCCCCGCGGCTTCAAAAGTCCTTTTATAATAAGCGGAGTGATCCCATACATAATGCAGCATCTGTCTCAGTTTTTTCTCCTGCAGGGCATGTATCTGTTTTCTGTTCAGCACAGCCTGCTTTTTTAAACGGTATAAATCCAGGAATATTCTGAAATAATTCATGATATTTTCTCCTTTTCACGGAATGGAAATGACACATCTTTTCTTCATCTGCTTATACTCTAACCCGCACAGATAACATGCTTCTAACATAAAAATAAACAATTTCTAAACGAATTCCGGATTATTCCTTAACTGCTTTTATCATAACAGGTGTGCTCTTCAATAACAAATACTTATATTTAATGAATTTCAATAGTTATTTACTATATTTATTCCATATTTGCAGGTATATCTCATGAATTCTGTCCTCCGAAAATAATAAGAGGATCTACCGGGGACAGGCAGCAATCCTGCTGTACCTGTCCCGGAACATCCTCTTTATTTAAGTTATTTTATTTCCATATGGCAGTTGCAGGTTTTCTTCAGTCAATCCTAAAACGGTATCCCGCCCCCCAGACCGTTTCAATGAATTGTGTTTTCGAAGAATTTTTGCCAAGTTTATCCCGCAGGCGGTTGATATGCACGGTTACCGTAGCCGCATCCCCTATGGAGTCCAACCCCCATATACGATCGAAAAGGGTATCTTTGGAAAAGACAATATTGGGATTCTCCGCAAGAAAAAGCAAAACCTCGAATTCCTTATTTACAAGCACCACTTCTTTTTTATCCAGATAGACCATTCTGGATTTGGGAAGGATGGTTAGGCTGCGATAGCTTATCTCTTCTTCCTTCACTTCCTTTGATTCTGTCAGCAGATTATGGATGTGGATATGGGATTTCACCCTGGCCACCAGCTCGGCAGGGCTGAAGGGCTTTACCAGATAATCGTCCGCACCCAGGCCAAGACCGCGGATCTTATCAATATCTTCTTTTTTCGCTGTCACCATGAGAATCGGCAGACGTAAAGACCGCCTCAGCTCTCTGCATACATCGAAGCCTGTTTTCCCCGGAAGCATGATATCCAGAAGAATGGCATCATAGCTTCCCGTCTTTGCTTTTCTTTCTCCTTCTGTCCCGCTAAAGGCCATATCCGTCTCAAATCCGTTGGCTTCCAGATAATCCCGTTCCAGCTCTGCAATCAATTCATCGTCTTCTATGATCAATACTTTCTCCATCTGTGTTCTCCTCATAAAGCGGAAGGTGAATGATAACTGCCAGGCCTTCCCTGTTTTCCGCCCTCACCTTTCCGCCGTGTCCAAGGACGATTTCCTTCACCACGGCAAGGCCGATGCCGCTTCCTTTTTCCGCCTGGCTTCTGGAATCATCAGCCCTGTAAAAGCTGTCAAAAATACGTTCCAGACTCTCCTCCGGCACTCCCGGCCCGTCATCCTGAAAAATGAGTTCAATATCCGTTCCGGTCAGCGTCCTCTTCAGGGCTATCCTTACATGCGATCTGTCTGAAGTACGGTATTTAACCGTATTCGTGAACAGATTGTCAAATACCCGCTTTAACTCCTCTCTGTCAATCCGTACCGGATACTTTTCCTTTCCATATAAAAATTCAATATCTACGTGATTATGTTCCGCATCATGTCTGCTGATTTCCAGGTACTGCTCCAAGAAATCCCGGAAATCCGCTTCCTCCATATGATACCGGAAACCGTTGTCCAGTCTGCTGTATTCGGAAAGACTGTCCACCAGTCTCACCAGATTTCCGGTTCTGATCTGGATCGCCTTTAAATACCTTGTCCTTTTTTCCGGTGTATCGGCAATTCCGTCCAGCAATCCGTCCAGGTAGCCGATAATTGACGTCAGAGGCGTCCGCAGGTCATGGGAAATCCCGGTAATCAGATCCCTTCTGCGTTTTTCATCCTTCAGGCGCTGTTCCACCGATTCTTTCAGATAGGCGCGCATATCATCAAAATCCCTGCATACATCGCCGAATTCATCCTTATTCCGATACTCCATTTCCGTATCCAGATTTCCCTCCCGTATTTCTTTTGTCCCCAGGCTGAGCAGCCGGAGGGGCTTTAAAATACTTCTTGAAATCCACCACGATGTAATGCCGTTCACACAAACAGTAAGAATCACAAAGAAGAGTACAATACCGCACAGATACTTAAAAATATAATTCTTCAGGTAATTTATCACGGCCTGATCCGTCTTCTGTCTGTGTACCGCCGTAATACAGAAGGCTTTCTCCCCATGGTAAAATGTATTTTTAATGACAGACACCTCATGTCTGCTGGCAGTCAGGGTTTTGGCAGAATCAATGGCCTCTCCTGCCACGGAACGGGCTGCCTGCATATCTTCCTCCGACATATTGGAGTAAATCAGATTCTCATTTTTGGTAATCATAAACTGATATCCCATTCGGGACAGTTTATCTTCCAGATGGTTCATCTCGTCACTCCGCATGATTTCACCGGATACATTTGTATTTCCGCCCTGTCCCCAGTTATTTTCCCATAACTCCTGCTGGTAGGTATAGATCATGCTCTGTGCAAACTGGATTCCATTTTCATCACTGTACATTGCCTCCAGGGTATACCAGTAGCTGCCCAGAGAAGTATGCAGGCACACAATAAAGACCGCTGCTGTGAATAAAATGGGAATCAGCACCATCATAACATTGGAAAACCGTATTTTTTTCTTTATGGTCACTGCTATGTTCTCCCTTATCGCCTAACAAATTGTCCTGTATCTTGATTACAGAATGAAGATAGCACAGTTAGATAAAGGATTTCTTTCACAAATATAAATAATTTATAAAGGATTCTACAAATATCCCATCCATTCGTTTATTCTATCTTTCCGAAGTAATCTGCTATCCGCTCCATTCTCTCTTCCTGCTTCACATGAAATGGACAACGTGATTCGCAGTGTCCGCAACAGATACAGGCATCCGCCTGTATCGGGAGTTTCCGGTAGTGTTCTTTTGCCATCTCATCCCCTGCCAGCGCCAAGTCATAATATTTGTTGATCAGCCCGACATTAAGCCCTATTGGACAGGGTTGACAGTGATTGCAGTAAACACACACGCCATCCACATCCTGATGGGTAAACTCTCCTATAACAGCGTAATCTTTCTCCTCCGGCGCCGCTGAGATAAATTGTAAAACAGCATGCAGATCTTCCATATTCCTGACGCCCGGAAGCACTGTCATAACAGCTGGCCGGTCCAGCGCATATTGGAAACACTGCGCATGGGACAGCACCTTCTTAAAAACAGAAGTTTTATCATTCAGTAACTGTCCACCTGCAAAAGGCTTCATTACGGAAATACCAATTCCTCTGCTTTCGCAATCACGGTATAGCGCTGCTCTTTCCGCCACTTCTCCTATAGCGTAATCACCTTTTTGATAATCATAAGACGGATTAATACTGAACATAAACATATCCACAAGTCCCGTATCAATCAAACGCCGGGCAGTCCGGGGATTATGGGAGGAAAAACCCAAATGGCGGATCTTTCCCTCTTCTTTCAGATTTTTCATATAATCCCAGATCCCTCCGTCCATTACCTCTGCCAGATCTTCCTCATCATCCACACAATGAATAAATCCCATGTCTGTATAATCTGTATGCAAAAGTTTCAGTTCCCAGTCAAACTGGTTTTTAATCTCATCCAGTTCTCTTGTCCACCCATATTTTCCATCTTTATAGACAGCCCCAAAATGCATTTGTGTGATAATTTTTTCTCTTCGCCCGGCAAAGGCCTTTGCATAGGCAAAAAAAGGGGCTTGCACAGATGGCGCCATATCAAAATAGTTGATCCCTTTTTCAATTGCTGTATTAATAATATCAACCATTTCCTGCTCCGTACCCGTAATACTTCCGCTGCCAAGACCAATTACGCTGATTTTATCACCGCCATGAGGCAAAAACCGATATTCCATAAATACCTCCACCCTTTCATAAATAACCTTCTATCCTTAAATATAGAAAAAATCAAAGAAAGGCGCCATTACAAACCTGCAGTACCTGTCCGCGTACTGCCTTTCCCATTTTACTGGCAAGATACAGACAGGCATACGCCTGATCCAGTGCATCACATTCCGGTCCGGGAAAATATACATAGTGGCCGCTGTACGCAAGCATCTTATTCCCTCCTGGCTGCTCCCCCGCTTTATTGGCCAGATGTGCCGGTGTGACTGTCGCTCCGGGTGCAACCGCATTACACCGGATATTTGTATCCACAAGTCTCATTGCGACATTTTTAGTCAGTGTGTTCAAGGCCCCTTTCGTCGAGGTATAAGTTGCTCCGCAGAAAGGCCGGTTCCCATTTACAGAAGAAATATTTATGATAACTCCTTCATTCTTCGGCAGAAATATTTTCAATGCCTCCCTAATATAACGCATCGGGCCGCCCAGATTGGTATCCATTACATGCATCATCCACTCATCATCTGTTTCATCAATCATTTTCTGCTCACCAATTCCTGCATTATTAATGAGGATATCTAAATCTCCAAACGTTTTAATCGTTTCCTGAATAACCTTTTTCGTATCTTCGCCGGAGCACACATCTGCCGTAATACCGATTGCCCTGCCGCCTTTTGCACAGATACCTTCCACTACCTGATCCAATTTTCCCCTTCCTCTCGCAGTGAGGACAACACTGGCCCCTTCTTCTGCAAATAATTCAGCCATCGTCTGACCCATTCCATAACTTGCCCCGGTAATAATTGCGACTTTTCCATCCAGCATCTTAGCATCCATTATACATATTCTCCTTTACCTGTGTTTTCTTTTTCAGCTGCTTATTACAGACTTTTACCAAAATCTCTCAACTCCTGTAATTTTTCTTCTGACTTATTCTGTTTATCGAATGCAGTAAAAACACCCATATCTTCCAACTTTAAATAATCCAGAAAAGAGTTTTCATATTCATAAACAGCTCCACCATATACATCGTCACTGCCGGAACTGAGTATCAACGCTGCTTTCTTCAATTGTTTTGGTTTATCTAATGCATAAATACGGTTGATTGTACACTGAAGCTGCCCTGTAAAGCTGTGATAATAAACCGGGGAAGCCAGCACAATCATCTCTGCTTCTTCTAAAACCGGATAGATTTCCTGCATATCATCCTTTATTATGCACTTTCCTTTTCCTTCCTTATGGCAGTACTCGCATGCCCTGCATCCGGAGATTTTTTTACTGCAAACTTCAAATACAGTAACATCATGATGGTTTTCTTTTGCACCTTCCACAAAGGCTTCCACCATCGCAGCTGTATTCCCTTTTGGACGTGGGCTTCCATTTAACACTAAAATTTTCATAGCCATCCCCTTTTTCTTATTTCTCTGCTGCGTCATTTCTTTATCTGATAAATCAGATAATCCAGGCAGGAAATTTTCTTTTCCTCCTTATGCACCTCTGCTAAAAGCTGTTCTCGGTGAATTTCCAATAATTCCAGCTGTTTCTCTTTTTGATTTTCATCCAAACACTGAAGGAAGTTCTCTATCATTTCCGTGCTACAACCCGCAGCCTCCAGATTTTGAACAATCGCGTCTCTGTGATCCAGACTCATCATCACTTCATACCTCATTATTATTGTTTAAAATATCTGCTGTTCCATCTTACAGAATATTTTTTTACTTTCGACTTTATTATAAATCCCTAAAATTATAATAACAAATACTTATATTCAATTAATTTGTATAGTTGTTCCCTATCGTTATTCATGTTAGATTATTCTTACACTTATAATTTAAGATGTCATTATCATCAACACCCTAAGGTTCAAAAATAGGTAAATAAGGAGAGCGCCAAGTGGAAATACGAGTACTTCAATATTTTCTTGCAATTGCAAGGGAGCAAAGCATTATACGGGCTGCTGAATCACTTCACCTGTCCCAGCCCACTCTTTCCACGCAAATAAAAAACCTGGAGGAGGAACTTGGCAAACAGCTGCTGATCCGAGGCACGAAGGGCTCCCGGAAAGTTATATTAACTGAAGAAGGCATGATATTAAAAAAACGGGCGGAAGAAATTTTAGATTTGGTAAAAAAAACAGAAAAAGAAGTAACCCTTTCCAATGATATCATTATGGGCGATATTTATATCGGAACAGGCGAAACCGATGGTATCCGGCTTATCACCCGGGCCGCTAAAAGGCTGCAGGATACTTACCCCGGAGTCCGTTACCATATCTCCAGCGGAAATGCTGCTTATGTTATGGAACGCCTGGATAAAGGCTTATATGATTTCGGCATTGTATTCGGGCCAGTGGATCTGACTAAATATAATGCTTTGAAAATGCCTGTAACTGATATATGGGGGGTACTGATGAGGAAGGATTCTCCTCTTGCATCAAAAGAAATAATTGGACCGGAAGACTTATGGGAAAAACCGCTGATTTTATCCCAGCAGGAAGAACTCGGAGGCCAATTAACACAGTGGCTGAACTGTCAGGCGTCGGACCTGAACATATCCGCAACTTACAATCTTATTTTCAATGCATCCCTGCTGGTGGAAGAAGGCCTGGGATATGCTATTGGCTTTGACAGAATTATTAATACTACCCGCAAAAGTACTCTCTGTTTCAGGCCATTAGCCCCAAAGCTGGAGAATGAAATGAGCATCATTTGGAAAAAGTACCAGCTGTTTTCCAAACCTGCCGAGAAATTTATAGAAGTCCTGCGGGAATATCTGGTTGAAGAGCCTGGTTGAGCTGTCAGATGGAGGTAGGTTGACAAAATACTTTTCGTATATTGAAAAGGGGATGTCGAAGGATTACATTATTTCGATTGAAACCAGGCACAGCTGCTTTACAGAACCTTCTTCAAAAACAATTAACGATTACTTTCCTCCCTGTCCGGACAGAAGGCTTTCAATTAATCCGGAAGCCTCACTCTTGGTCAGCGTATCCGGATCCCAGGTTACAGCCGCCTTTTTCTGTACGGCCAGGCGCATAAGAAAATCCACCTGTTTTTTCGTCGCAGGCATTTCTTCCCTTCCCTTTTCCTTATAATTAAGAACCACCGGCTGAAAGACCTGAGGTTCCTTTTCTTCATAATAATGAGCCAGCGTCTGGTACAGCTTTGCTGTCGCAAGAGCATCATGATAAGCCCTGTGAGCGGCGGAATTCACTATGGAATAATAGGAGCATAAGGCCTCCAGGCTTTTGGAACGCATATCCTTATGTACCCTCCGCGCAATCCTCAGCGTATCCACTCCCTGCTTTTCAAAGCCATAGCCCAGAATGGCCGCCTGATTCTTCATGAAGCTATAGTCAAATATGATATTATGGCCCACTAACACATCATTCCCGCAGAATTCCAGAAAAGCGGGAATAACAGTCTTACTGTCCTCCGCATCCGCCACCATCTCATTGGTAATCCCCGTAAGATCCGTTATCGTCTTGGAAACAGGCTGGCAGGGACGGATAAACTCCATAAATCTCTCTTCCACTTTTCCATCCCTTACTTTAAGGGCGCCGATTTCAATGATCTCATTTTGCTCCGGATCCAACCCTGTTGTTTCCAGGTCGAAGGCTATGTATGATTTTAACATTTTCTTTTGTGGTCATTCCTTTCTTTTGGATGGCTTTATTATACTACGAAAAGGAAAAGAAGAAACAGGTTTTATTCTACTTTTTATTTCATTTTGCCATTATTTCGTTTAGTGAAAGGATAATACGGCCATTGTTTTTTGTATGAAAGGGCCGCTCCTGCCTTGGAGACAGAAGCGGCCTATTTGTATGGCTGTCAGAATTTTACACCCATTTTAATACTTTCATCCGGATGTTCGATGATGTAATGAATGTACGCTTTGTCACACTCATCAAAATCTACAATCGGATATACAATGTTCTCACACTGTATTTTCCCTGTTCCCAGCAGTTTCCAGCTTTCTTTGCATATCCGGTCAAAATCCCACCTTGGGTAATCCCTGTTCGGCTCGCTGCAGGCCCTTGAAAAGAAAATATTCTGCTGGTTGAAATGCCCTTCCCTGCCCAAATGTATGGGAATATGGCATTCTTTGAACCAGCCTGCCAATGCCATGCTTCCATTATAGGCCAGCGCCCTGATTCCCTGTTCGAGAGCTTTATAATTGGCACTCGTTTCAATCACCACATCAACTCCCACACCATTAGTCAGTTTACGCAGTTCCAATCCCATATCACACTCTAACGGATTGAATGCGATATCCGCTCCGTTTTCCAAAGCTGCTTTTCGCCTTATTTCAATCGGATCCGATACCGCAACCAGAGAAGCCCCCGCTGCTTTTGCCGCTTGTGCCGCCATTTGTCCGATAGCGCCCAAGCCGGAAATCAATACGGTATCTCCCAGCCTTAACTTCGCATCCCTGATTGCACTTAATGCGAACTGCATGGGATCATAACACATTGCCTGTTTCCAGGTCATCCCTTCCGGCATTACAAGGAGTTCCTGCGCATTAACCGTATGTGTCTGTGCCAGATTCCCGTAGCCGACCACCTGATCTCCTACATGATACGCTTCCACATCACTTCCTACTTCCGTTATTGTTCCTACCCACATATTGCCTAAACCGCTGTATACAGAACTGACCTTCTCTTCCCTTTGCAGGAATATCTTCATCTCTTCATCATAGTATTTTTCTTCGAAAGGCTGTTCCTTAATCCCTGTCATTTCTGTTCCATGCTTTGGAGCCCCATATATGCATTTTACACGTACTTCACCTTTTTCAAGAGGTTTTTCCTCATATTCAAAAAGCTGAGGAATATAATTTTCATTTGCCAGTAATTCTCTCATTTCATCCAGTCCCCACATTCTTAATAATTTTCCACACGCATTTTCTCTCCATCCATTTTAGCTGAGAACAGGGAAGCTTCCACATACAGCAGACTTCTCAGCCCTTCCTCTACCGGACAGAATTCCGTTCTGTTCTCTTTGACCATCCTGATAAAATCCTCGTCTTCCAAAAATTTATGATCAGCCGGTTCATTAAAATATTCCACCCGTTCCCCTTCGCCGGTTATATAATGGAATTCCGCTTCATCCGGGCTTTTGAAAAAAACACTAACCTTTTCAAATATCATATCAAATAAAGCATCCCATCTGCCGGGAACCGAACAATTATTTGCCGTGATAGATGCCTGCGCGCCAGTGGTAAAGCTGCTGATTGATACGCTTACATCTTCCACTGTATAGCCTGGCACATCCGCATGGCATACATTTCCCATAAAACTTGCCACCGCTTTCGGATGTCCATACATATAACGGCAGATGTCATATACATGAATCGCCTGTTCAAAAATCTGTCCGCCGCATAAATTTACATCTCTCCACCATGGCGCATGCAGGGAATTGCACTGATATCTTCCATTAAATAATACAGGTTTACCGGCTGATCCCTCTTCAATTAATCTCTTTAATTTATTGACAGCAGTTCCATATCTCATATGAAATCCTACCTGTGTTTTTATCCCGTTCTTTCTTGCCGCATCCACCATGCTTTTTCCTCTGTCACTTGTAATGGCGATAGGCTTTTCGATAAATATATGTATTTTTTTATCCGCAGCTTTCTCAAACTGTCCTGCTTGTGCATAAGGCGGCAAAAGGATATAAAGTACATCCAGTTCCTCTTTTTCAAGCATCTCATCAAAATCAGCATATACCGCAGCACCAGCCATATCTGCCAGTTTTTCTGCCTTCTGTCCGTCGATATCACATACAGCCTTAACCTCGGCATCTTCTATTTTCAGAAGATTTTCAATATGCACATTTCCCATACCGCCTGCACCTAAAATTCCAACCTTTACTTTATCCATTTTTTCGTTCTCCCGTTTTCTTCAATTATACTGCGCTTATCCCTTCACTGCTCCCGCAGTTATTCCCGTAATAAAACTCTTCTGAAACAATGTATATACAATAACAACCGGCAATGTACATATGGTTACACCTGCCGCAACCAAAGAATGATCTACCGTATACTTTCCGAAAAAGAACATAAGCCCCAAAGGCAGAGTCCTCGCTGAATCATTATACACTACCAGCATGGGAATAAACATGTCATTCCAGGACCACATAAATTCAAATACCAGCAGTGCTGATAATGCAGGTTTAATGAGCGGCATCATAATATAATAAAATGTTGTGAACTCATTGCATCCATCAATGGAAGCCGACTCGATTAACTCCTCCGGTAAATCTTTGAAAAAAGCCCTCATCATAAATATGGCAAATGGCATCGATAAACCAAAATACGGAATAACCATCGCCCACCTGGTGTTAATCAGACCCAGATTCTGCAGATTATAATATAATGGTATTACCATTGCCTGAACAGGTATCATCATTCCAAAAAGCATAAAGGAAAATATTTTATCACGTCCCCAAAACTTAAGCTTTCCAAATGCATAACCTGCCAATGAGGACAGAATTAATCCCCCTGCCACTCTGGGAACCGCAACTAAAACACTGTTTATCATATATGTACTCATTTTACCTACGGTCCATGCTTTTATAATATTGTCAAACGTGATTTTCACAGGCAGGGCGAACGGATCCATGTTCAATCGATCTGTCGGCACCAGTGCGGCCTGCCACATCCAGTATAAGGGGAGTATGGAAATAAAAAATGTAGCTATCAGGACAGCATATGTGAATATCTGTTTTACCAGTTTTCTAACCGGATATTTTTTTCGCTCCTTCATAATCATTACACCCCCTATTCTTTTTCTGAGTATTTCATATAAACAGCGGAACACACTGCTATAATAACCGACAGTACCACCGCTACTGCGGATCCCATTCCGAATTCACTGTCCATAAATGCAGTACGGTACATTAATGTCGAAATAACTTCAGAGGAATGGTACGGCCCGCCTTTCGTCATAATATAGACAATTTCAAAAACCTTAAAAGAACCGATTAATGAATTCAATACAAGCAGCGTAAATGTATTTTTAAGCAGGGGAAGTGTCACATAAAAAAATGTCTGTACAGGATTTGCGCCTTCCAGCTTTGCCGCTTCTACATAACATGCATCCAGGCCGGAAAGTGCTGCCATGGTAATTACCATACAGAAACCATAATGGACCCAGCTTCCGGCAATCAGAAGCGCCCACATAACTGTATGTTCATCTCCCAGCCAATTAAATGCCAGAAAATCCAGGCCGATAAATTTGAGCGCCCTGTTAAGTATGCCAAACTCCGGATTCAAAATCCAGTTCCAGACGATTCCAACCGCAACCATGGAAACAATAGCAGGCATATAAAAAATAACCCGGAATAAAAGTCTGCCTTTTACAAAACTCTGATTCAGCAATACTGCCAGAATAATACCAAAAATTGTGGGTATAAAAACAGTGAACAGAATCCAGAATATATTGTGGCTGAGGGCTTTCCAAAAAATCTCATTTTGAAAAATAGCCTTATAATTATCTAACCCCACAAAATTCATAAAAGC
>OLQH01001312.1_pt1 | contig 20206 bp, 26 predicted proteins | sample 1672671 | NCBI WGS metagenome assembly OLQH01 (sample SAMEA3136712, study PRJEB25190) | human gut metagenome
AATTCAGAGACAGGCAAGTAAATCAGTATTTTGATAATTTATGAGGTCAACAACACTTTCTTCACAGGGGATATAACACAATTAAGGAACAGCAGGTAATCAGGTCAAATATCCCCTTGACGAATTTCATTATGGAAAAACTGCTTTAACTATCACCCCCATTCACCATTAAATAGCATGACAAAAAACGCCCTTAGCCATGAGTTCCTACCCACAGCTAAGGGCGTTTCTAATATGGATTTTTTACAGTCATTTAAACCTCTTGCAAATCATTCTCCCACCTATAAACCGTTAGATAGAAAGAATAATCCCACTCAAACGACTGTTATCAATTTGTTATCAAAAGACCTTTCCAAAGCCCGCAAACCCGCATAAACGCTGGGTCCACTAAGCATTTTTGCTTATTCGAACTCGCTCCTTGAACCTTTGACTTAAATAATTTTGTATATGTCATTTAGCTCAAGGTATCAACATTATTTAGATTATCCATAAAATATGGACTATCAGATTTTTTGTTGTCATTTTGTTGTCACACAAACAATTATATTACCTATTTTGATTTAGTCAAATCATATCCCGACGCATCATTTTCACTTTTATCATACGCGTTATCTATGTATTTATTATGATTTTCTAAAAATGTCTCTTCATCAACATATGCAATATAAGAACCTGTTAGTGAATTAACTGTTTGGCACACATCGCAACTGTATTTTTTCGGATTTTGATTGAAACGATTATTATTAATAATATCATAAACCTTGGATTTTTCATATGTAGTCGAAAAACAACCATCGGTGTTTGTTTTTGTAGTTTTAAACCAATCATATCCACCATTATATTTCATAATGACTCCAACAATGCCATTAGTATGAGATGTTCTTCCTTTTCTCGTATTATCTTTCAAACAATATTCTATTTCCCAATCAATCCATTTACTTTTTTTCATATTTGGAGAAATAATTACTATTGTAACAGACGTGTCATACATCATATCTCTCAAATTTTTCTTAATATTTTCAGTTGACGTATCTGTTAAATCAGGCGAATCACTGGTTTCTCCTTTATAATATGTCGCATCTTCGCCCAATGCGTCAATAATATCATCCCTCAACCTTCTTGCTTCACTATATTTATAGGAAATAAAAGTTTTATGCGCCATTTTCCCTCCTAAATCTACTATATTACGAAAAAATATGTGTAACTATTATAATTCCCGTGCATACCAACGCCAACGGAAAATAGAACCATAATTCCGTTATGGATACAACACAAGATATGAATTTATTTTTTTCGTTTCCGAATTCTTCCTTAGTTGCTCTAAGTGAAAAATCAATCTTACCATCTTCACTCAAACGTACCTTTTCATATAAACCTCTATATAAACGCTCTTGAAGTAAGTAATATGAATCTAATCCCCAAAAAACAATGACTGGGATATACGCAACCAAAAAATACAATTTATCTGTATCCTTACCCGCTAACACAAAAATGCCCGCTACTAAAGTTACCGCCCATCCTTTTAACATAAAAGAATTGTTCGCCATTCTATTTATAACGCCTTGAACCATTTCGAGATGCTTTAATTTATTCTCCATAAAGTTTCTCCGTTTTATTTATTATGAGCTTTTGCAGCAGCCTCAATCCATGCACCCATATTCGCATATCCATTCTGACTTACATAGTCATAAATTCCATCACATACATCATCAAAGTACGCAGGACGATTATTATCATAATACCCTATTATAGCATGAGTATTTCCACGCACTGAAATCATTGAAGTTCTCATATCCTTAACTCTATTAATGTGAATTCCTATAAGAGCATTACCTCTTTCCAAACTTTTACAAATTTCATATTGAACATATGGTCTGTCAAGTGTTTCTGCTCCGATAAGCACAACCGTTACAGATGTTCCTTCAAGTTGCTTATCAATCCAATTATGAACAGCCGAATCGCCTTGACGCTTAACCTGTTCAAACGCTGCCTTATCAATGAATCCAGCAGCTTCTTTTCCTTGCGTAACCCAACTATTACGTACTGTCATTGAACGATTAATATCATTATCATAATGAAAACTAAAAAACACTCTTCTTGCCATATAATACCCTCTTTTCTATAAATCAATTCCTTACTATTTACATATTAACAACCTATCTACAAGCCGCTCCCTATTCTTTTTCTTCAACTCACATTCCCAAATCCGAATAACCGTCCAGCCACGCCGTTCAAACAATTCCGTAACTTCCTTATCATGTTTCATATTGCGTTCCCGCTTTTTTTTCCAATAATCAGCGTTATCAGAGGGGCGTGTGTTTCTGCAATCATGCCCATGCCAAAAGCAACCGTCAACGAATACTGCAATTTTCTTATCAAGGAAAACAAAGTCGGGATGTCCTTTTACTTGATAATTACGTTTCCAGCCGACAATACCATTTTCTTTAAAAATCTCTATCAGTTTCAATTCCGTAGACTTATTATTTTTTGAGCGCACCTTACTCATAATTTCAGAACGCTTTTTATTATCAAATACATCCGCCATAGCCTTATTTCTCTATATGGTCGGATACAATCCGATACCAACTACTATCAAAGTTTACTGCTTCTAAAATCTTCTCTTTAGCGACTTTTTCAGGCTTTCTTATGGAAATATGCAGTCTCTTTTCGGGAATATCCTCAATAATAGTGAATTGACTGCCGCTTGGCTGCCATGTAAACTTATGCTTCCCCGTTGATTTCTCATACCCCTCTAAGTTCATTCTCTTATTCCATTCAAAACGATACAACTCAGGGTCGTATCTTATAGTATCAAACTCAAATACAAGATAATCTGCATAATCCTTTGATTTAACCAAAACAACAGTACGCACAAATTTATAAATCTGTCTTACCGCAGATACGCGCTCGTTCCATATATCAAGAACTAACCTGCCAATCTCATCTGGATTCTCACTTGTCAATTTATCAACGCCATAACTATATGTAGGAGAATTTCTTCCTGAAATCAACCTTACAGTCTGCTGTCTTTCAATATTGCTTGAAGCAAAGACAGTTTTTGCTCCCCAACAGCAATTATCTAAAACAACGTCGTCCAATCCTACGTTAGACGGTTTCCATTCGGCACCGATGCATTCTGCAAAAATCTGTTCCCACTCGTTACCCTCTAACGACATAGAAGATTTCGTTGCCTGCATATATACGATTTCTTTTGCCAACGTATCTATGAACTTTGCAGGAAATTTATTCAAATCAAACGGCGCTACCGCTTTATTTACGGTTCTTAATCTTGGCTCTCTCATGGTATCCCTCCGTACACAAACTTATCCAAAATATAGTTTACCACAATTTCCGCCAAAATTCCATGTCTTTTGCCACACAATCAAAATGCCAACGGCAAAAACTTTTCAATCACTCTTGCAACCATATCAACGGGTATCGCATTTCCCGCTTGTTTTCTCGTCTGCGTGTCGGAAACAACTATCTTGAAGCTATCTGGAAAGCCTTGTAACCGCAACATTTCTCTCGGCGTTAAACGTCTTTCTCCATTTACCAGAAGATAATTATAACTTGCTCCCGCCCGCAAAGCGCAACTATACGGATAAGAAGAAATATTCCCTGCTTTATTCTCATGCCAAATAGACGGATTAACCGACGCTGTGTGCATAGATTTCCTTTTAGCAACTATTTCAGGCGACGCATAATGTTTTTTCTCTACGTCTTTCTCCAAAATATCATCCAGCGTTTTTTTATTGTCTATGTTAAACTTCCAATCCATTGCAAAAGGTTTTTTAGAACCTATAATAATAATACGCTCCCTTTTTTGAGGCAATCCGAAATCAAGCGCATTTAGCAAATGATAATCTACATGATACCCCAGTTCGTCTCTAAGAACTTCTAAAATTGTTTTCAGCGTTTTACCATTATCATGGCTAGCAAGATTTTTCACATTTTCAAGGACAAACGCCTGCGGCTGTTTTTCCTTTATAATTCTCGCTATATCAAAGAAAAGCGTTCCTCTTGTATTATCCGCAAATCCTTTTTGCAAACCGCAAATCGAAAAAGCCTGGCAAGGAAACCCGCCGAACAAAATATCAAAATCGGGAATTTCGGACGCTTCTATCTTTGTAATATCGCCCGCAGGTCTTTCCCCGAAATTAGCTTCATAACTTGTTTGCGCATATTTATCAATATCGCTGCTAAATACGCACTCGCCTTTTAATCGCAATTTATCAAACGCATATTGAGACGCATATCTGAAACCGCCTATTCCGCAAAACAAGTCTACAAAACGGATAGGATTTGGATATGCTGGTTTTTCCGTCGCCGATAAATCAAGAAAAATTTTATCAATAGACACTCCTAATGCTCCGCCAATCTTTATCGCAATAGATATGGACGGCGAGGCTTTTTGTCGTTCTATCAACGAAAGATATTTCCTGCTGATTTCAGAATACTGCGCGAGAACTTCCTGCGACATTCCTCTTTCTTTACGAATTTCTTTCACTTTATTCATTTAAGCGTTTTCTCCCTTTTTGAGAACTTTTTTACACAATTCATTATAATCTGCTTTTTCATTTTTGTCCACCCCTTAATACAAATTTTATTTAGAATAACGGCAGTGGAATCTTACCGTTACCCCTGTCGTTTAACTTAGTACGAATATATTATCTCCGAATGTATCGCTTCTCTTACACACGCCCGAATACTATTCATTTTTAAACCTATAAAAACTGATTTTCTGCTTTTAACCTTTCTGTTACTCCTTGCCTACCGGTATATTCCTTTACTAGCCGAGAAAACATACCTCTCGCTCGTTCATCCACACTTACAAGATATTCGTTCAATCCTCCGCTTGTCGGCAAATTAAGCTAGACAAATTGCTTGCGCTCGTTGAGATACCGCAAATGCTTTTGCCACATATGCCAATCACTTTTTTCTTCAGGAGGTAATGCAACAATATTTTCTTTACTCGCCTCCCCTCAAATCAAACGTCTCCCCATCCGTTCTCCCCGCGCTGATAATATCTCCTTGCATACTACAAAAAAATGTATATGACACTTCGTCTACTATAACCTCTATTGACATTCCATCCATTTCCAACATACAAAACATGCTAAATTCCAATTCTTCTTTATCACGATTCAAAAACCTACTAATTGCATCTTCGGTCTGTTCCTCTAATGCTTTCCTCTCATCCGTCACATCTTTTCCATCACGATATGCTGAAATAACCTCGCCTCCCGATGTAATAACCGTAGATGAATGTTCCTCTTCCTGCTTCTCAGTCTTGCCACACCCCGTCGCCATCATTAACAACATCATCCCTAATACTAAAATAACTCTCTTTTTCATATTCTGCCCTTTCTGGCAGATACGCAAAAAAGCAACCCGATTCAGGCTGCTTTACTTTAATTTCATACCTCTCACATATATCTCGACTGCTTCTTTCTCTTTATCCGTCAAAGTTTCCCATGTTTCCAACACTTTTCTTTGTTCCGCAGATAACTCCAATTTTCCAATATCTTTCGAGAAAAATTGTGATAGTGTAATCCCTAATCCATCACAAATCTTATCCAGCGTATAAAAAGTTGGCGTACTTCCTCTTTTCATTAGATTTGATAAAGACGACTGGCTGATACCAGTCTTTTTAGATAATGCATACATAGACATCTGTCTTTTATCACAGAGTTCTTTTATCCGATTGGTAATATACTCCTCATCTAGCAAGCAACCTACACCCCATTTCCGATATATGCTGCTTTTATTCTAACCTCTAATTTCTGTAATTATTAGATTTTATATACAGAAGTATAATACTTTATATTTGAGTAGTAACTGAGTAAAAAAATAAGCGTTCTGCCTAATATTCATTTTTCTTAAATGCCTTTACAAAAATTCTTCCTCCCTCCCATATTGCAATCTATTAATTGCAATTATAAACACTTTTTGTACTAGAATCAATATAAATCTTTGGATTTATAACATGAAAGGCAACTAATCAGTCATGTCACAAAAACTGAAACAAACACAAGACGTCTCTTTAGGAGATAATCTAAGAAAATTAAGAAATCACGCAAATTTAACACAAGAACAAGTCGTCGCACAATTACAACTACGCAATTTTTCTATCTCTAGAAGTGCATACTCACAGATAGAATCTGGCACATATAATATTCGTATTAGTGAACTGATTGCTTTAACTGAAATCTTTCGGACAGATTACAACACTATATTTAATGGTCTAACCTACAAAAAATAGCCCTGAACATATATTTTCCTATTGTTCAGGGCATTTTACTTATTTAAGCAGAATATTGGTTCAATCTACAATATTGATTCTAAACATTTATCAAATCGGTTAATACTATTTCTTCTACGGTACTTCTTATGTTATTCATCATTCCTATCCATTTAATCTGGTTTTCCGCCTTTAGCCGTTCTGTTATCCCCTGCCTATCGGCATAATCATTTAACAACCGAGAAAACATATCCTTTGCCTGTTCATCCACGCTTGCAAGGTATTTATTCAGCCTGCCGCTTGTCATCAGATTGATATAAACAAGCTGTTTATATTCTTTTAGATATTGCAAATGCCATTGTCCCCATATGCCAATCGGCTTTTCTTCTTCGGGAGGTAATGCAAGCTCTGGGAGGTAATAGTCGCCTTGCTTTGCATACCAAAAACCGTTATTTTCGTCATAAATCCTGTTTTCCATAATGTTTCCTACCTTTCCTCTTTGTTGTTTTTAAAGTATTTTCCTCGCTGTTTTGATTGCTGTATCACTTTTGCCTGCTCTAAAAGATTGTCTATCTGCTTACTTCCAAATGCCTTGCGGAGCAGCTTATAATCTTTGTTTCCCGCACGGAGGTTTTCATTTTCCCCCGCCAGTTTCTCATTGATTTTCCTTAACCCATCATTCTCACGGTATAGATTGCCATTCGTGACATTCAGTTGATAGTAGCTGTCCCATGCTTCAAAACACCTTATAAGCGCCATTTTAACAAGCGATTTCAACTTTAGCGCCAAAGGCTCTGCTATTTTATTCCTATATGACTTCGCCGACATCAACCCCTGCGGCTCTGGCAACTGGTATTCTAGAGAAGTATCAAGCGCCTGTTCCAGAGTTTTTAGGTTTTTCATGCCTTTGTCGTAATTCTCCACCCTATCCGACAATGCTTGAAATTCCTCTTTTTTCTCCGAAATCTGTCCCTCAAGCTGAACGACCTCTCTTTCCCTCTCCTGCTTTTTATAGTCGAGAACGGATAAATGTTTCTCATGTGTTCCTTTATGCTCCCATTCAATGCCATAGCGTTCCATAACGGCTGCAAGTTTTTCTTTTTCGGACTGTACCCACTGGCTCCACTCCGTATCGCCGCGAGAGCCGCCTTTGAATCCCTGCGCCGCTAACGCCTGTTTCAAAGATACCCTAGTATCTAACCCTCTTTTGCTGCCAGTTGTAAACGGAACAAAATCAATATGCAAATGCGGCGTTGCTTCATCCATATGAATATGAGCAGAAAATACATAAAGATTAGGATTTCGCTCTTGGAATCCACGATAATATTCATCCAAAATCTGCCTTGCAAGCTGTCCGTTTTCACTTCCTGCGCCCATATTTTCCTTATCGCCAATCTGTAAAATCAGTTCATGGAATGCTTTGAGTTCCGTATTTTCTCGTAATAATCGGCAATGCGGCGGTCTGCCCTCGTCTGTTTCTCATTATATTTCTGCAATGCTTCATTAAAGAGTTTATGATACACTTTTTTGATGCTCTCGTTGCAATAATCCACATTAAAGTGTGAACGCTCCCCATCCACATTTTCAGCCTTAAATTTTCGGCTGTTATGGTTGACCGAGCCTTTCCCCACCATTGCGCTAATCGTCCGTCTTATAAAATCACATCCTTTCTTTTCGGCTGGTAGGCTTTGTTACTTTCCCGAAAGTAACGCAAAAGCACTTTTGTCGGCTTTGCCAACAAAAATGCAACCTGCAAGCAGGTTTTGCGCTCTCCGAGGGGCAAGGGCGGCTTTTTGAAAAAAGCCCCCTGCACCCCGCAAAAACTTTATCCGTGACGGTGTGCGACGGTTGCGACAGTTATTTTGATACCGCCCCCGCCCCCCCTAACTACCGTCGCAACTGTCACGAGCCGTCACGCTGTTTTCTCCGCATCTTTCCATAAAATAATCTTGCGTCCCTCATGGCAACGACCTTTTTTATAATGAATACCATGCTCGTCATACAACCGCCCCGCAAGAATATTTAATCTCTTTGTGATGATATTTACCTGAACGTCCGCATTTAGTAATGCGACAAGCTCTGTTGCCGAGCCTTCCCAAAACGATACGTCTGCCGCGCCGAGCAATCCGCTTGTTCCCGAAATCATGTCAAACTTATCATCGGAGGTCTGCTTGCGCGTATGGTGTACTAGCAACAAACATAAACCGTGCATATCGGCAAAACTCTTTAACCTCGTAATAATCTGATAATCGTTGGCGTAGCTGTAATTATCGCCGCCAATCTCACGCACCTTTTGAAGCGTGTCAATAATAATCAGCTTTGTGTCGGGATGCTCAACAACAAACTTTGCAAGCTGTTCATCAAGTCCCCTACCAAGTTGACCCGCCGAAACAGAGAAGTAGAGATTTTCCGTACTTTCCATTCCAAACATCCGATATAAACGCTCCTGCAGGCGGTGGTAATCATCTTCAAGGGCAAGGTACAGAGCCGTTCCTTTTCGGGCGGTATAGTTCCAAAGCGGCGTACCCGTGCTGACATGGTAGGCAAATTGCGCCATCAAGAAACTTTTCCCCAGTTTGGGAGAACCCGCCAAGATATAAGCGCCGGGGTAAAGCAGACCGTCAATTAACGGCAGTTTGCTGTCATACACAGTATCATATAGCTCGCTCATAGTGATTGTTTTAAGAGACGAAGGGTCTAAGTCCCGTAACGGTTCTTTCTGCATTTCCCCAAAACCCTTGATATTTTCATTGCAAGCGGATATACTATTGTCAGTACATTTTTGAATCGGCTGCCTTTCATCTGCGCCAACAGATAAGCCGAAGGCAGTCGTTTCTTTTTGATTAGTCATTGCCATCCCCCTTTAGTCCATATAAAATCTCTGTGATTAATTCAATATTATCCAAAAGTTCTTCTCTGATATTCCCGCCCGCTTCAATGCGCTTTAGTTCTGTAAGAACGGCGGCAAGTTCATTTTTCAACGCCTTATACACTCTGGGATTGCCTTGGACAATAATATCCCTGTCAAGGCAGCGACGGTAACAATATTCCTGTTTCGGAAGTCCTGAAAGCCTGACCGCCGTATTGATTTGCTCGTTCTCTTCAGGAGACACTCGAAATCCCACCGTAATATTTCTCCAACGGTTACGGTTATCCAAATTTTTTGCCGACATATTTACATCCCCGCCTTTCTGAAATCGTTTAACTTATCCGCCATATCGCTCTGTGTTGACGGAAACAAATGCGCGTAGTTATAAGTGATATTAATACTTTCATGCCCAACCCTGTCTGCGATTGCCACGGCTGAATACCCCATCTCGATTAAAAGCGAGATATGGCTATGGCGCAAATCATGAATCCTTATGCGCTTTACCCCCGCTTCTTTTGCGCCTCTGTCCATTTCATGGTGAAGATAACTCTTTGTGATTTCAAACAGCCTGTCGGTCTTTCCAACATGGTATAGCTGTTTCATATATTCCTGCATTTCTTCACAGAGAAACTGCGGCATTTTTATTACCCTGTTGCTTTTGGGCGTTTTCGGGTCTGTGATAACGTCCCTGCCGTCGATACGCTGATAGGACTTGTTGATTGTCACTATGCTTTTCTCAAAATCAAAGTCGGCGGGCGTAAGAGCGAGAAGTTCTCCCTCTCGGATTCCGCACCAGTAAAGCATTTCAAACGCATAGAACGATACGGGCTTATCCATCATTGCAAAGGAAAATTTTTCATATTCTTCCTGCGTCCAGAACAGCATTTCACGCCCTTTCTCTTTCCCCATGCTCCCCGCTTTAGCGGCTGGGTTTTCCCTCAGTCCATAAAATCGGACGGCATGGTTGAAAACTGCGCTAAGCTGATTGTGGATTGTCTTAAGATATACGGGAGAATATGCCTTGCCGCTCTTATCTTTTGCTTTCAGCATTTCATTCTGCCATGAAATAATATCCCTCGGCTGGATTTCGCTGATTTTCCTCTTTTCAAAATAGGGTAGAATCTTTGTCTTTAAGATATGCTCTTTCGTGTGCCAAGTATTTTCCTTAATACGGTTTTTCATATCGACCGTATAAGTTTCCACAAAGCTCCCAAAAGTCATGTCCAAATCAGCCGTGACCTTATTTAACTGTTCCCTCTCCCACGCTAATGCTTCCCTTTTTGTTGCGAATCCCCGTTTTGTCGTCTGCTTTCGGTTGCCCTGCCAGTCGGTATAACGGTAATAGACTTTCCATGTGTTCGTTTTCGGTTCTTTGTAAACAGCCATAACCTAATCCCTCTCTTTCTTGTTTGAGCCATAGCAAGCTCTTTCTAAAAAGTACTGTTTGTTTATGCGTCCTGCTATTGTCAGGAATCCTTGCGACTTCAACTCGGCGTTCAATTTTTTCACTATTTTATAAGCATAGGACTTTGAAACGCCCAGTTCTTCCGCAACTTCCTCTACCCGCATAAAAGTCGTATCTGCCATACAATACCCCCTTTCGTTTTATTTCATATTTATCCGCCGTTTTACCCGATTTCTGTTCCTGCCCCTGCTCCAGCGGCGTAGTTTCGCTCGTTTCCTTTTCGGAAAGTCGTTGCAAAATCATATCCCAATCGGACGGTCATTCTTTTTCCTAAGCATTTTTATTTAGCTTATGTCATTATACTAAGCATTTATGTTATTGTCAAGTGGTTTTGAAGAAAATATTAAACTTTTTTGTTTTATTTATATTGACTCCTGTTAAGCATATATGCTATACTATTTGCAAATACATATACAAGGAGCGATACACTATGGCTATTGGTGAAAGAATCCATTTTTTCCGCATTATGCGGGGCATGACGCAAAAATACCTGGGCATGACCGTCGGCTTTCCTGAAAAAAGCGCGGACGTTCGTTTGGCGCAATATGAAACAGGCTCCCGCAAGCCAAAAGCGGAACTTACCGCTGCGTTAGCGCAGATACTCGGCGTTTCCCCACAGGCTCTCGATATTCCCGACATTGACAGCTATATCGGACTTATGCACACCTTATTTGTACTTGAAGATATATACGGTCTTACCATCGGTGAAGCGGATGGAGAAGTCTGTTTGAAAATCAACAAGGATAAAGGAAAGGACGCCGCCGAGCTACTGAAAATGCTGTCGGCTTGGAAAGAACAGGCTGACAGGCTGTCGGCAGCGGAAATCAGCAAGGAAGAATACGACCAGTGGCGGTACAATTATCCAAAATTCGATACCACGCAAAACTGGACGAAAGTCCCTTCGCAAACGTTAAGCGATGCGCTGATTGAATCCTTTCAGGATAAGTTAAAAGACTAATAACGCAAAAAGAGCTAACAGACTTCCTCCATCAAAATCTGTTAGCTCTTTATCCTTGAATAATCTAAAATGTTGTCAAACTGTTGTCACGAAGGCTTTTCGCCTTACAAGAATCCAGTATTTATGCGGCTTCCAGCCATTTTTGATACTACTCAAACTCGACTTTTCTTAACTAATTTTGTTTAGGAATTATTCTCTGTCGAGTATGTTAATCTCTTGATTATTTGATATATCCATATTATCCTGCCTATATGAGCTAATGTTATCATTTTGTTATCGGTATTGATAACACTTGCTCTGTAACTGTGGATAATAGCTATATGCTATGGCTTAAATTATAAGCGATTTTGCTAGGAAAATCAAGATGTTCAATTAAATTATCTGCACTAAAAACTTTCTTAACGCTCCCACACTTTTTTTATAGCGTCCATATCTAAAGTATGCCATTCTTCTTTCCATAACTGTAAATATGGAATGTCGTTTGACGATGGTTTTGGTTCGCAAGGTTCAACCTGAACTATTGATGGCAATATAACCGCATCCCCTATAAGCAAACATTCTCCTGCTCTTAGGACAGGCATTTTATCCACAATACTACCTAATGTATCAGGCAATAATCTTTTTACATAATTCTGGTCGGCTGGATTAGTTAAGCGAAGCGATAAAAAGTTATTACATTGTGAAAAAATTGTTTCCGATATTTCGGAGGGACGCTGACTTGCTAACATCAATGAAACACCATATTTTCTTCCCTCCTTAGCAATACGCTCTATGGATTCTCTGGATGCTCTATATTTTGCTAAGTCATTATTGGGAACATACTTATGTGCTTCTTCATACACTAACAAAACTGGAACATCATTACTAAATGTTGCATCTTCATCGTTTTTAGCCCTCAATTTTTTATAACTATATCCAAACTCAAATAAAATTCTTGATATCAATGAAACAGTTATACTTAATACGTCAAATGGAACACCACTTAAATCCAATATCGTAATATTAGATTTTGTTTCTTCTCTATATCCTAACAATTGACTTAATGTTTCTTCAAAAGAAATATTTTTAGATGCATCTCCAAACAAAAACGTTAAACGCTTATCATTTATTTTATTCTCCAATCTATCAACAAAATTTATCAAATTACCATTATTAGTTCCTGTTGCAGATGAACCTGTATAGTTTACCAATTCAACAAATAATTCCTCTGAATTCGCAGTATCAAACAAATGTGATTGACCATCAGCTGTAGTGTAAGGAATCGCATTGCTTTTGTCCTTCTTTTCATTGTTCCTATTCTTTATATAAGTAAGTATTTCATTTATATCAAAAAATAATGGCGAATCAAAATGAATCTTTTCCTTTAATAAAATATCTCCTTTAAAATTTCTCTTGCGATTATTAACAATAGCTTCTTTTAATACATTACGTTGGCGGTGGTCATTACCTTCTGTATCAAGAAAAAGTTCCTGTAATTCATCGCTATTTAATAACCAATAGGGTAACACCAAATTATTTATATCAATAAAATTAGCTTCAGGAAATGCAGAATGATATTCTGAATGAATATCAAAAACCACTATATGTGAGTTATTAAGACCTTGATAGCTTCCCTTTTTTGCATTAATGGCTTTTTGAAGTATTTTAGCCACAGAATGGGACTTTCCAGATCCCGTTGAACCAACAATAGCAATATGTTTGTTAAAAAATTTATCTCCATCTACTGGAACAGAAATACTTTTATCAGAAGACAATGTTGCAAAACTAAACTTTTTTTCTTCTTCTAATGATTCTTCAAAAATTTTTTGTATTTCTTCTTTATGTGCAGGTTCAACTTTTTTAGGCGGAATTGCAAGCGTATCTCCACCTCTTTCAAATTTTCCATTTCTAATTATTCCTAATGGATTAGCTTCTAATATATATTTTCTATTAGGCGAACCATCATGATTTATTCCAACTTCGATATTAAAATTTTCAATAATCGCGATCAAAACAGCATTATCATTGTCCGCTATACGCAGATAAGACCCCACTTTCAATTTTTCTTCTGCTAACTGAAAATCCTCTAAATTATCGACTGATATCTTTACCTTATTTGGAAAAACGGCAATTACTTCCGCATTAAGTTTTTCATTTTCTTTCATAAAATCCTCCTTTTAAATCATCAAACTAATATTTTCCGTTGATAAAATTTGTATGCCATAAGATATACCTTGTTCTTCTTCCCAAAACGGTTCATGTAAATAGAATTGATATATTTCTTTAGTTTTAGAAATGTTTTTTATAATACTTCCCAAACAATTCAAATCATTTATGATTTTCATTTTCACATTATTTTCTGCATTAGCTTTCCTAATAATAGATTCAGTAGAAAAATCAGCACCAAGGAAATCATACCCATCCCATATTCGAACATCCTCTTGCTGCAACATTTTCTTCACTATTACTAATCGTTCTTTTGTAATACCCTGTAAATAAATATACGGACAAAAAGTATGAATTTCTCTCTTAGACAATTTGCTCCAATTATTTGAGATTTTTACAAGCAGCGAAATCAACTTAGTGTTATCAATCAGTTCATCACATTCTATTAAGAAAAATCTCTCGTAAGGAGATACATTTCTTGGAGAAAAGTATTGTTTTTTTATCTCACTACAATATTCCCGAATTCCCTTGAATTGTAAATACCATTTATCAAACAACATTTTCTTGCTATCTATTTTTTTCAAGAATTGTTTTTTACTTACACGTCTATCCTTTACATCCTGCTGTGTTGCAACTTCTTTTATATATCTCAAGGCATTATTATAATAATAATATTCTGCTTCAAAATTTCCACACTGAAAGATTTTCCCCAACCTATTTATTACTTTCGCTTGTTGCTCTCTGTAATTTTCCGCATAAATATCAACATCTAGCTTGCTTAAAAAATCTTCTATGTCTGTATCACTTAGAGATAATTCTTCATGAAGAATATGATGAACTTTATTTTCAGTATATGTAAAAAAACTTTTTTTTGCAAAATTAACGCTTAAAGTACTCGGAAATTTGCTATGACCTGATTTGTATCTGCCATACAGTTTATACCTTATATTTTTCTTTTGTGGTACTCTACCTACATAGTCTTTTAACATAAGCCTAATAGGTTTTGCAATAACCGAATGATTGTATTCCGTTTTGTCATAATATTTACATTGTATTGCCGTTAATCCAGTTTCTTCCGAAATATCAACATCCTCAATACCCTCAATCGTAATTGTATTATTCTCATTCTCCAAATCCAATAACTGTAAAATAGAATAATCAAATTGATAATAATACCCTGTTATAGTATCAATAGCATCTCGTCCTTTTGCCATAATGTATCTTTTTCTTCCATTGCCTTTCTTCAATATTAAACAATTCTATAAAAAATCGTCACAACAAAATATAGTAGTAATATATTTCAAAATACATTATAAACTATTTTGTTTAGAAAAACAAGTCGCTAGTAATTCTCTTTTAACAAAAAATACTATCTGCCAGAATTTAATATTGCTTTTCTTAGAACTTCAAAAAGTAACCTTTTGAACGAAGCCCCCTTTTATCACTGAAAAGGATATTGCCCGATATTAGAAAATATGCTATATTGTCGATATGGGAAAACCATAGAGCCAAAGGCGGCTTTGCCCCTCTTATTTTTTCGGAGGGTTCAAGTAGCCCTCCAGACGAAAGAAAGGAGGGCGATGCAATGTACGTTACATATCAGGATTTAATCCAGATTGGAATACTCATTGTTGCCCTTGCTAATTTGATTTATCAGATTTACAAGGGAAAAAAGAAATAGCCGCCACTATTCGCAGTAGTGACGGCATACCTCATATGAGGTAAAAATTTGTCATAATGTGGGTAGAGCCGCTTCTATGGCTTTTCCCTTTCTATGTTATGTCTAATATAGCACATCCGAGGGCAAAACGCAACAAATTTTTATGTTCTCGTCAAGATATGAAAATCTCATTTTTCGGCACATTCAGTAAATAATGACCACGCATATCTAAATCCTAACCTAAACAACAGTTCATCATTTTTCAAGCAAATATCCATAATATATTTTTCTAATTTTCGATAATCCTCTCTATCCAATTTTTCTTCCAACCAATCTAAATCAACATTATTTTTCATCATTACATGATTATACTCCCAACTATTTGTAAACCTTTCAAACATTCCATGAATCCTACTGTTTGTTTCGTCCATTTCCCGAAAAAATGCTTCATGTTCCGTATCACACTTGCCTATTTTAATTAAAAATTGACTATCATCAGATGTTGCTACACCAAGCAGACCACCATTTTTTGTAGTATATTCTACCGTGGCGGCAGGCACTTCCATTTTTTCAAGACTATTTAAAAGCATATCTGTAAATTTTTCAATATTCATAATTCGCCCTTTCCTTAATTCTTCTTTACAAAAACTCTTCATCATGCCTTATACTAATATCTCATTTGCGCTGTTTCCTTTATTTTCACGCATATCCAACAGGATTGTTTCTGCATAACTGCGCACTAATCTCCAATATTCATATTCCATGCCCCCAGTATGTTCCGTCAATTCCTCCCCCAACAACTTCTCACATTCAGGATTTGCATACAGAATAAAAATTTTTCCGTCTTTAAACCGCTTAATCACAAAATACCGCCTTGTATCTCTGCTGTCATCACTCTTTGTAAAAAGAAGATATACCCACAATATATCGCTGATATTAGGGTTATATGACGGAAGTAAAATCTGTAAGATATTGACTCCCCCTCTTTCAAAAATTTCCACTTCAAAATCTGGCTTTCCATATGGATATGGCAAGCCGTCATCCTCACATAATGTTTGGTACATATCATGGATAAAAATTTTACCATCCTGCTTTAAAAACCTGAAAAATTCATCTCTCTCTTTTTCTGTCCCCTTATATAACATTGCAGGAATCAGCGTTTCAAAAAGTTCATAACGCAGACAATCATATCTGTCATACTCCATTTCCACATTTTACACCTCCGCATTTTTATTACCTTTATTATAATATGCCGTCATTATGCCGTCAATAAGAATTTAGCCGTCATTTTAACGGTATAATAACATTATCTAGCCGTTAAGGAAGTGATAAGCATTGAAAATAAAGCAATCAAAATTTACGTTACGGATAAATGACGAATTACTAAAGAAATTTCACTATATTTCCGAATATAATGCCCGTTCTGCCAACAGCGAATTAACAATACTAATCCGAAAGCATATTGCAGAATTTGAAAAAAAGCACGGAAATATAAAACACTGATTATTTTCATGCCGTCATACAGCCGTCAAATCTCCTTTTTGCCGTCAGATTGACACTATAATAATGTCTGTATGGAGGTGTTGGCATGGCAATTGATACAGCTAAATTCACTTTAAGGATAGACGCTGAATTATTAAAAAAATTCCGTTTTGTTGCAGATTATAACGCCCGTTCCGCTAACCGTGAACTGGAAGTTTTAATGAAAAAGCATATTGCAGAATTTGAAAAAGAGAATGGCAAAATAACTTTTGACTGATTTTTCTTTGTTCTTAAAAGGTGGAGCAGTACCCCGCTCCACCCGCATTAACTTTATTTCACTTCTTCTGAATAAATAATTGTATAGCATTCTCCGCATTAGATATAAATCATCTCACTATTTACAATCTCCCTCACACAAACCTGAATATTATTCATTTTTTGAACCCATAAAAGCTGATTTTCTGCCTTTAACTGCTCCGTCACTCCTTGCCTGTTGGCATATTCCTTTACCAGCCGAGAAAACATATCCTCTGCCTGTTCATCTATGCTTACAAGGTATTCATTCAGCCTGCCGCTTGTCAGCAGATTAAAATAAACAAGCCGCTTATGCTCTTTAAGATACTGTAAATGTCGTTGCCCCCATATGCCAATCGGCTTTTCTTCTTCGAGAGGTAATGCAAGCTCTGGGAGGTAATAGTCGCCTTGTTTTGCATACCAAAGACCGTTATTTTCGTCATAAATCCTGTTTTCCATAGTGTTTCCTACCTTTCCTCTTGATTATTTCTAAAGCGTTTCCCACGCTGTTTAGACTGCTGTACTGCTTTTGCCTGCTCTAAAAGATTGTCTATCTGCTTACTGCCAAACGCCTTGCGGAGCAGCTTATAATCTTTGTTTTCCGCACGGAGATTTTCATTTTCCCCTGCCAGTTTCTCATTGGTTCGCCTTAATCCGTCATTCTCACGGTGGAGATTGCTGTTTGTAACATTTAGCCGATAGTAGCTGTCCCACGCTTCAAAACACCTTATAAGAGCTGTTTTAACAAGCAATTTCAGCTTTTGCACCAAAGGCTCTGCCACTTTATTCTTATATGACTTCGCCGACATGAATCCCTGCGGCTCTGGCAACTGGTACTCTGGGGAAGTGTCAAGCACCTGCTCAAGCGTTTTTAAGTTTTCCATACCTTTGTCATAATTCTCCACCCTGTCCGACAATACTTGAAATTCCTCTTTTTTCTCCGAAATCTGCCCCTCAAGCTGAATAACTTCTTTTTCCCGCTCCTGCTTTTTATAATCAAGGACAGATAAATGTTTCTCATGCGTGCTTTTATGCTCCCATTCAATGCCATGCCGCCCCATCACAGCAGCAAGGTTCTCTTTTTCGGACTGTACCCACTGGCTCCACTCCGTATTGCCACGGGAGCCGCCTTTGAATCCCTGCGCCGCTAACGCCTGTTTCAAAGATACCCTTGTATCTAACCCTCTTTTGCTGCCAGTCGTGAACGGAACAAAGTCAATGTGCAGATGCGGCGTTGCTTCGTCCATATGGATATGAGCGGAAAATACATAGAGATTAGTGTTTCGCTCTTGGAATCCATGATAATATTCATCCAAAATCTGTTTTGCAAGCTGTCCGTTTTCACTTCCTGCGCTCATATTTTCCTTATCGCCAATCTGCAAAATCAGTTCGTGGAATGGCTTTTCCTGCTTTGAGTTCCGTATCTTCTCGTAATAATCGGCAATGCGGCGGTCTGCCCTTGTCTGCTTTTCATTGTATCTCTGCAACGCTTCATCAAATAGCTTATGATACACATTCTTTATATTCTCGTTGCAATAATCTATATTAAGGTGTGAACGCTCCCCATCCACATTTTCAGCCTTAAATTTGCGACTGTTATGGTTGACCGAACCTTTCCCCACCATTGCACTGATTGTCCGTCTTATAAAATCACATCCTTTCTTTTCGGCTGGTGGCTTTGTTACTTTCCCGAAAGTAACGCAAAAGCACTTTTGTCAGCTACGCCAACAAAAATGCGACCTGCAAGCAGGTTTTGCGCTCTCCGAGGGGCAAGGGCAGCTTTTTGAAAAAAGCTCCCTGCACCCCGCAAAAACTTTAATATTGTCCGTTCCCAACCGAAAAAGAACATTGCAAGATTGCACTTGTCCTAAACATATGCAATGTTGCAACCTTAACAGTTACTCACCCCTTTTTCTTCGGGAAGTTCCCAATACCACCCATTGCCTTCCTTTATTGACTTAACGCCGAGAGATTTTTTTGCTTCGTCAAGCACTCTTTTTGAGATGCCGATATTCTGTGCTTTCTTTAATATAAGCTGCTGTTGATATTTCCCATCAGACAGGCAATCCATGATTAATTTCTCTGCTTGTTCGGATTTCTTTTCACGGCTAATACCGTTTAATAAATCATCAATGGAAATATCATAATGGCCTTTCCACACAAATCCAGTTTCTTTATTCAGTTCAAAAGCAATAGGTTCGCCTTCAGGCGCAAGGGAAGATTTTTCATGCGCAACTACCCGCACTTCCTTGTTTTCCTTGAGCCTGCCGACAATGAGTACGCTTCGTGCCGTTGCTTGGAAGTCAATTGAGCCAAGCCCTCTGTAATTTGCTTTGCCGCCCTGTACTTTATTCAAGTGTCCAACAAGGATAACGGCGCACCCATATTTTTCTGCTACCCGACCTAACTGCGAAAGGACATTGCGGACTTCATTTGCCCTGTTCATATCAATTTGGGAACCGATATACGCTTGTACGGGGTCTAAAATAATTACCTTTGCGCCCGTTTCAATAATTGCCTGTTCAATTCTTTCATCAAGCATTGAGAGCGCAGCTTCCGACTCGTCAATCACCTTGATTTGCGTACAGTCTGCATTGGCTGCAAGCAGACGGGGCTTAATTGTATCGCCAAGTCCATCCTCTGCGGTTTGGTAAATAATTCTTATCGCCTCACGCTCCGTATCATCACAAGGCAGTTTATCTCCCCTTGATAAGATAGCAGCTAACTGTAAAATCATCATTGTTTTTCCATCGCCGGGGTCTCCGTGGACAATGGTTATCTTTCCATAAGGAATATACGGATACCAAAGCCACCCGACCTCGGTTGCAGGTATCTCGTCCATGTTCAAAATTTTAAGCTCAGCCATTGCAGCCACCGCCTTTTTCTACGAAAATATTGAATTTTTCGGTTTTTAGGGTTATACTATTACTACTACATTTTTGAATTGGCTGCTCCGTATCTGCGCCAACAGATACAACAGGAGCAGTCACTTCTTTTTTATCCGTCATTTTCACCTTCTCCTTTCAGACCGCCGAGGATAACCGCAATCAGTTCGATTGTGTCAAGCAGTTCTTCATTTACGCCCCCGCCCG